>OWIO01001092.1_pt1 | contig 22171 bp, 18 predicted proteins | sample 1733011 | NCBI WGS metagenome assembly OWIO01 (sample SAMN05065779, study PRJEB22554) | human gut metagenome | biome: ENVO:2100002; feature: ENVO:00000062; material: ENVO:00002003 | host: Homo sapiens | place: USA | reverse complement strand
TACGCTCAACTTCATTAAGGAAAATATGACCGCAAACATCGCTTTCTTCAACGGCAGCCCCATCTCCGTCGAAGCGCCTAACTTTGTCGAACTGGAAATCACCTTCTGCGAACCCGGTGTAAAGGGCGACACGGCAACCGGCGGCAGCAAACCCGCAACGCTTGAAACCGGCTATATCATCCAGGTGCCTTTCTTCGTGAACCAGGGCGATACTATAAGGGTTGATACGCGCACGGGTGAATACATGTCCCGTGTTTAAAAGTCATAATTTTGCGATATTTTGCTTTTTCGACAGAACCTGAAAATTCGTGTACGTCTGTGTACACTGGAATTTTCCGAACCTGCCGAGAAAAACACAATCTCATCAAAATTCTGACTTTTAACAAAATAAATAATATAATTCTCGCCTTTTACGACGAGTTATTAAAGCACCCGTTTGGGTGCTTTTGTTTTGGGAAAATCATATTTAATTTAATAATCTCATATACTTTCGTATGAAAAAAGCGAAAAAGTATGAGTTGCTTTCAAACGTTGCGATTGTTTTTATGCTTGCGATTGTCGTCGTCGGGGCGTTTTCGGGCGGGTTTTATGCGGTGCAGAAAGAAAAAGAAACCTATGCGCCGATATACAAAGGCTCGCGCGAAGAAAGAAAAATCTGTCTTATGATAAACGTGTATTGGGGGACGGAATACGTCCTGCCGATGGCGGAACTTTTCAAAAAATATAATTTCAACACGACGTTTTTTATCGGCGGCAGTTGGGCGGCTGCCAATCCCGACGTTGTCAGAAAACTTTCGGACATGGGGTTCGAACTCGGAAATCACGGATATAATCATAAAAACCACAAAAAACTGAGCAAGGAAGAAAACAAAAAGGAAATTCTCGTTACCGAACGTTTGCTGAAAGAAATCACGGGGCGCGAGCCGTCGCGGCTGTTTGCGCCGCCTTCGGGGGAAATGGGCGATAATATGAACAAGGTTTGCGACGAGTACGGCTACAAGGTGATAATGTGGACAAGAGACACCGTAGACTGGCGGGATAAAAACCCGTCGCTCACGTTTTCCCGCGCGATAAAAAACCTTGCCGCGGGCGACCTTATTCTGATGCATCCGACGGCGCACACACTCGAAGCGTTGCCGAAAATTCTGGAATACGTGAAAGCGTCGGGTTTCGAGGCGGCGGCGGTGTCCGACGTAATTTAATTTCAATGCGATTTTGATTGAAAATAGTCGCGCCTTATGATAAAATATCAAATATGAAAAAATTAAAAAAATATAAAAACGGATTAACTCTTGCGTATTACGACATGCCCGAGCTTCACAGCGTGTCGATCGGCGTATTCGTAAACACGGGCAGCGTCAACGAAACGCCAAAGACGAACGGGCTTTCGCATTTTATCGAACACACGATGTTCAAGGGAACAAAACGTCGCACGGCATTCGACATCGTTGCTGACACCGACGCAATGGGCGCGAACATTAACGCATACACTTCAAAAACCGCAACTTGTTATTACATTCAGTGCGTCGATAACGACTTTGAAAACTGCGCCGATATTTTGTCAGACATATATTTCAACAGCGTTTTTCCCACGGACGAGCTTGAAAAAGAAAAGGGCGTTATTCTGGAAGAAATCGCAATGTGCAACGACACACCCGACGATTTGTCGTACGAAATCGCGTCGACGGCTTTTTACAAAGGACACCCTTTGGCACGTCCGATTCTGGGTAGTGCGAAAAACGTAAAATCGTTTACGCGCGACGACGTTTTCAGATATATGGACGAAAGATATACCGCCGACAATACCGTGATTGCGGTTGCCGGCAACGTCCGTTTTGAAAATGTCGACGAAATCGTGGAAAAGTATTTTATCGGGAATTTTACAAGGATAAAGTCCAAAAAAAGGAAAATCGACGTCCCCGAAACCCACAGCGTTTACGTCAAAAAATTCAAAAAAATCGAGCAAAGCAACATAAATATTCTGTTCCCGTCAACGTCGTATAACGACGAAACGTTCAACGCCGTGAAAATTTTCAACTCCGCATTCGGATTCGGCATGAGCGGAAGGCTGTATCAGCATATCCGCGAAAGGCTGGGGCTTGCGTATTCGGTATATTCATACCTTTCGGCATACAAACAAGCGGGACACGGCATGATTTATCTCGGAACGAACGTGCAAAATGTTGAGCGCGCTTTGGAAGCCGTGAGAAAGGAAATCGAAGAGGTGAAGCGCACAGGGCTTACCGACGACGAGTTTTTGCGCGGCAAAGCGCAGATAAAAAGCGCGTTCGTTTTCGGGCTGGAAACGAGCATCGGAAACATGAATCTTTTGGGCAAACACGCGTTGCTCACGGGCGAAGTCGCCGACGTCGAAGAGCTTATCGGGAAAATCGACGCGGTAACTCCCGACGACGTCAGAAAAGCCATCGACGTAAATTACGATTTGTCAAAAGCGACAGTCGGATACGTCGGTCCGAGAATTGACAAAAATCTTTTGGATATTCTGAAAAATTAACGAAATTTTTTGCAAATGAGGTATTTTTAATGGAAAAACAGTTTGAAGAAATGGAAATGCTGGAACGCATTTTTTACATGCAGAACCTTTTTGACAGCGACCTTATCAAAAACCGAAATCTTGAATTTTCAAAGGAAGAGTGGATACAAAAAGAAGTGCTTGCAATCGTATCCGAACTTGCGGAACTCCTTGCGGAAGTCAACTTCAAATGGTGGAAAAACCCGAAGCCCGTGAACGACGATAACGTCAAGGACGAACTTGTCGATATCCTGCATTTTTTCACCGCGGCGTGCATTCACAGCGGCATGGACGCGAAGGAACTTTACGAAAGATACATGCGTAAAAACAAGGAAAATTTCGACCGTCAGTACGGCAAAAGCCAAAAACACGGCTACGAACTTGACAAAATGTGACGGAAAGTGCGACTTTTACTTGCGCTAATAAATAATATAGTGTATAATTTATTTAACTTTTGAAATTTCGGAGGCTATTATGAAACACGTTAACACCGTCGTAAAATCTTGCTTACATAAAGAAGGCAAAATCGGTTGCGGAGAATGCAACAGCAGCTGCCAATCGGCTTGCAAAACCAGCTGCACGGTCGGCAATCAAAGTTGCGCGCAACGCGAAGAAAGGATCAACACCAAAAAAGAGAGCAAATAATGGTACATTGTTTTACCTATACCCATAAAGGTAACCCGCTTTACTTTGTATGGGACGTAGAAAGCGGCAGTCTGCATAACGTGGACGAGGCTGCTTTTTTAGTGTCGAAAAAAAGATATCAGCAGCTTTCGGACGACGAAAACAAGCGTTTTCTGAAATTGTCGGAGTCCGACCTGAAAGAAATCGACGCGGAACTTGACCTTCTTGAAAAAGACGGCGTCTTAAACGCGCCCGAAGTCAGGATAAATCTTCCGTCGTCGGGGGAAATCAAGGCGATGTGTCTGCATATCTGCCACGACTGCAATTTAAGGTGCAGTTACTGCTTTGCAAAAGACGGCACGTACAACACCCCGCGCGACTATATGTCGTTTGAAGTCGGCAAAGCCGCGCTCGATTTCCTGTTTGCAAATTCCGGGAAACGCCATAATCTGGAAGTCGACTTTTTTGGCGGCGAACCGCTGATGAATCTCGATAACGTCAAAAAAATCGTGGCGTACGGCAAGGAAAAGGCGAAGTCTTTGGGCAAAGATATCAAATTTACTTTGACGACCAACGGCGTCCTTCTGAACGACGACGCGATAAAATACCTTAACGAAGAGATGGATAACGTGGTTATCAGCATCGACGGCAGACGTGAAATTCACGATAAACTCCGCGTCACGCCGAACGGCAAGGGAAGTTACGACATCGCGCTGAAAAACGCCAAAAAATTCCGCGCGGTCAGGGGCGACAAGCGTTACTATATCCGTGGCACCTTTACACAAAATAACGTCGACTTTTCGCGCGACGTCCTTGTGCTGAACGACGAAGGGTTTGACCAGATTTCAATTGAACCCGTGGTTTTGCCCGACGACAGTCCGCTTGCATTGCACGAAAAAGACCTGCCCGAAATTTTTAAACAGTACGACAAGTTGTCGGAAGAATATATCGAAAGAAGAAAGGGCGACAAATGGTTCAATTTCTTCCATTATATGATCGATCTTAAAAACGGTCCGTGCGTTGCGAAAAGGCTCACCGGTTGCGGTGCGGGCAAAGAGTACGTTGCGGTCACGCCGACGGGCGACATTTTCCCGTGTCACCAGTTTGCAGGCGGCGACGGAAAATTCTTTATGGGCAACGTTATGGACGGCACTTTCAATCGCGATATCCAGAAAACCTTTGAAAATATCAACGTGTATTCCAAGGAAGATTGCGGAAAGTGTCCCGCGAAGTATTATTGCAGCGGCGGTTGCGTCGCGAACAGCTATAACTTCAATCACGACCTGACGAAGCCGTACAAGCTGAGTTGCGAGATGATGAGGCATCGTTTAGAATGTTCGCTCGCCATCTACGCTATAGAAAACGCTGAAAATTAGCGACTTTTCGGCGTTTTGCCTGAACCCGAAAAATCGTGAAAAAGGGGACCCCAAAAGATACTTTTGTACTTTTGGGGAGAAGGAGCAAACGAGCAAAAGACAAACAAATGAATAAAAAGAGTTTGTTGGGTCAAAAGTGAGATTTGCGACTCGTACACTAGGATTTTCGGAACCCGTCAAGAACCCCAAAAATTCATCGAATTTTTGGATTCTTCGGGTAATATTTTAATTAAATTCTCGCCGTTTTATAGGGAAAGTTTTTTATGTCATTCTGAGGAGTCTAACGGGGACCCCGCGGGATACTGTGTACCCGTGGGGAAAAGGAATAAACAAGCAAAAGACAAGCATTTTCGCTTTTAGCGTAAAATGATTGGTCAAAAGCGCAGTTTATGACGTATCGCCCGGGAGGGTTATCGTTTTATAAAAAGCGAAAAATCGTTATCGAAATAAAGATTTTTATCATATTATTTCTATCCGCAAAAATTTGCGGATATTTTTGTTTTTTCGAAAAATGTTTTAAAAAGGCGGAAGCTTCTTAAATATTACTTTAATATTCGGCTTAATTTCATTTATCTTTTGTATTCGTTTGACGGATTGAGTATTTAATTATATAATATTTGAGTAACTTTTATTATTTTAGGAGGCCACGACCTTTGAATAAGAAAAAATCAATTGCGATTTTTACTATTGCGTGCATTTTGTTGGTCCTCGGAATGGTGTTTGCATTCGTGCCCACGTTCCCCATCGGCAAATCGATGTACGATTACACCGGCTATGCGCGTTCAATAAAACTCGGACTTGACCTTGCGGGCGGCGTTTCTGCCGTATTCGACGTGAAAGCACCCGACGGAGAAACTCTCACCGCGGACGAATTGAAAATCCGTCTTGACGGCGTCAAAGCAAGTATGGAAGACTTGCTCACGTCAAAAGGTTATACCGAATCCGTAGTAACTTACAACACGACGGGCAACCCCACGATCACCGTTGAAATTCCCGACGTCGACGATCCCGAGCGCGTATTCGACCTTATCGGTCGTCCCGCGTCGCTGAAAATCACGAAACAAGACGACGAAAAAACCGTTTATATCGTAGGCAGCAAGCACTTGAAAAACGTCGGCGTTGCAGCCGATACTGAAAAGAACAACGGCACTTACGTCATTTCGTTGCAATTCAATGCGGAAGGCACGAAGGCGTTTGCATCCGCAACAAAGGAAAACATCGGTAAATCCTTGGATATTTACATCAACGGCGAAAAACTGATGACTGTTTCCGTCAGTTCCGAAATTTCAAACGGACAAGCCGTAATCAAACAGGGCAGCAGTTCTACGACCGGCGGCTACACTTACGAAGAAGCGTACGACATGGCGACTCGTTTGCAGGCAGGTACGTTCGGCGTCGATATGACCGTCCGAGAGACCAACATCGTCAGCCCGACGCTTGGCACGACGGCAATCCGTTCAAGCCTTATCGCGGGTATCGTAGGTATTGTTCTCGTTATGATTTTCATGGTTGCACTTTACGGAATGTTCGGTCTTATGGCGGATATGGCGCTTCTTGCCTACATCGAACTCGTATTGTTCCTGTGCTCGGTGCTTCCGTGGGTACAGCTCACGCTCCCGGGTATTGCGGGTATCATCATCGGTATCGGTATGGCGGTCGACGCGAACATTATTATCTTTGAGCGTATCAAGGACGAATACAGGTCGGGACTTCTCGGCAGCGACAATTTGTTCCTGAAACCCCAGCGCGGCAGCGACGGCAAGATTACAAGCCAGGGCGGTCCTATCTCCCGCGGTTTCAGAAGGGCTGCGGTTGCGGTTATCGACAGTAACGTCACGACGCTTATCGGCGCAATCGTAATGTGGATTTTCGGTGGCACTTCCATCGTCGGATTTGCGGTCACGTTGTTTATTTCGATTCTCGTTTCGATGTTCACGGCGTTGCTGATCACAAGGCTCAACATAAGTCTTTTGGGCGCGTTCGATAATATGAATAATCCCAAACTCTATATGCTTAAAAGAAGCGACAAGGAGGCAGCATAATGAATAAATTACAACAAAAACTCCTTGATTTGAAAATTTCCAAAAAACTTCCGTTCTGGTGCATCGCTCCCGCGCTTATCATTTGCGTGTTCGTCATCGTGTTTGCGGTGACCGGCGCGAAAACCGACGCGGCAACGGGCTTCGGTCTCGGTATCGACTTCACCGGCGGTACGGAAATGACCGTTATGATCGAAGACAACACCAAGAACGAACAAGAAGTCATTGAAATCCTGAAAGAAAAGGGCATTAATAACGTCGACTATATCCAGGGCGTTACCACGGGCGGACAAAACGGTATCCGCGTGCAGTACAAAAACGTCAACTCCGACGCAACCAAAATGAAGGAAATCAACGACTCTGCAAAAGCCGCGCTTGAAAGCAAGTTCGGCGTGAAGGTCGACTATACCAACAGAAGTTCGACCGCAAGCGCAGACCTTGTCAAAAAAGCCTTCTTGTCGGTTGGCATCGCTCTTATCCTGATTCTTGTTTATATCATTATCAGGTTCGAGTGGCTCTCGGGCGTTGCGGCTGTCCTTGCGCTGTTGCACGACGTGTTTATTATGGTATGTCTTACGGTTATCTGCCGCATACCCATAAACAGCAGTTTCATCGCCGCGGTTATCACCATTGTTGCGTATTCGATCAACAACACGATTATCGTTTTCGACCGCGTGCGCGAACGTAAAAAGTTGTATGACAAAAACAAAATCGTTTATAACGACGTTGCGGACGAAGCGGTCGCAATGACTTTCAACCGTACGATGTTCACGTCGCTTACGACGCTTATTATGGTCATTATGCTTACGGCTCTCGGCGTTGTTTCGATGCGCCACTTCACGCTTCCGATTTTGTTCGGTTTGCTTGCAGGTACGTACTCGTCGATGTTCCTTGCGGCGCCGTTGTGGGCTGCGATGCAGAACGGTATTTTGAAGTATCGCGCAAAACAATATGCAAAATACAAAGCAATGAAATAATTGAAAAAGCCCTCGTTCAGAGGGTTTTTTTATACATTTTTACGAAAAATGGCGGTAAAATATCTTAAAAGACAAGAATATACGGACACGCTTTCGGACGAACTTTCAAAAAAACTTTGCATAAGTAAACCCGTTGCAAGGCTTTTGTCGTCGCGCGGCGTGAACACGGTCGAAGCCGCCGAAAAGTTTTTGAGTCCCGACAAATCCGACTTCATAAACCCGTTTGAACTGTACGGAATGAACGCCGCCGTCGAACGCATAAACAAGGCGATTTCGCTTAACGAAAGCGTGCTTATTTACGGCGACTACGACTGCGACGGGCTTACCGCAATCTCGATTCTGTACACCTTCTTAAAGGATAAAATCGACAAGGTTTCGTATTACGTCCCCAACCGCCATTCCGACGGCTACGGCTTGCACGACATCGTTGTCGAAGACCTGACGAAAAACGAAGGTATCGACCTTGTTATCACCGTCGACTGCGGCATAACGTCAAAAAACGAAGTGAAGTGCATAAAGGACATGGGAATCGACGTCGTTGTTACCGACCATCACGAACCGATTCCGGAACTTATCCCCGACGGCATCGTGCTGAATCCGAAAGTCGACAGAAAATCTTTTTCGGATTACTGCGGCGCGGGCGTCGTGTTCAAACTTATACAGGCGATTGCAGGGCTTGACGAAGCGTTGAAATATGTTGGAATCGCTGCGCTCGGAACGATTGCGGACATCGTGCCGCTTGTCGGTGAAAACCGCATAATCGCAAAACTCGGGCTTGACCAGATGAACGCGGGCAGAGTTTTGTACGCAAGACGAATTTCCGCGTGCCTTAAAAAGGAAACCATTACGTCCCAAGATATTATGTTCAAAGTCGCCCCGCGAATTAACGCGCTCGGAAGGCTTCGTGACGCAACGCCGGTCGTGTCGTTATTCACGTCGGACGACGAAAAAGTCGTTGACAAAATTCTGGAAACACTGGACGAAGTCAACAAGGAACGACAGATTCTGTGCGAAAAGGTCGTCGCGGACATTATGCAAAAGTTGAAGTCTTACGATCTTGTCGAAAACCGCGTCATCGCAATGTACGACAAGTCGTGGAATATCGGCGTTCTGGGCATTGCCGCGTCGAAACTTGCCGAAGTTTTCAACCGTCCCGTTATGCTTTTTACGTTTACGGAAGACGGGCTTTTGAAGGGCAGCGCAAGAAGCATTTCAAAGATTAATATTTTCGATTGCTTGTCCTGTGTGAAGGACTACGTTGTCGGTTTCGGCGGTCATTCGGCAGCGGCGGGCGTGTCGGTGACGGAAGACGGCTTTAACATTTTTACGTCAAAAATTAACGAATACGTCAAAAAAACTTATGATATTTCGTGTTTTTTGCCCGAAGTTTTGTATGACCTTGAATATGACGAAAGCATTGATTTTGCTACTGTCACCGACGTCAGAAGGTTGGAGCCGTTCGGCTTTATGAATCCCGAGCCGCTGTTCCTTGCAAGAAACCAAAAATACGACTTTTCGGAAATCGGAAACACTGAACATCTGAAAGCAAACCCGAAAAAAGACGTTGAAGTCGTGGCGTTTTCGGCGATGAAAAACTTCAAAGAGTTCAAAAACGGACTGAACTATATTCTGTCGCTTGAAAACAAAACTTTCCGCTCAAAAGTTTACACGCAGGCGGTTGTGAAAAGCCACAGCGTCGAAAGCGTTGAAAAGGAAAAGCCGGAAATATCCGCAATCGAATATCTGCACCTTGAAAGTTTTCTTGCGGAAAAAACACAAAAACCCGCATATAATACGTCGCGCGGCAACGAAATTTTCGGAACGTTATATATTGCATTTACTTATGATTCGTATTATAATTTTGTTAATACGAAGAAAGGGTTTTACCTTACGGCTTCGGGCGGGGCGTTTTCGCTGAACCCGTATAACACCGTCGTTTTGTCGCCCGACGAGAAGTTCGATTTTTCTTATTACAACGAAATCGTGTTTCTGGATAAACCCACGGACGAGTATTTGTCGTACGTAAACGGCGCGTCGAAAGCGAAAATAAAGGTGTCGGGAGAAGTGCCTTTCGGCGACGAAATAAGGCGTTTTAAGTGTCGTTCGATTGACGAATACCGCGACGTGTATAAAACGCTGAAACGCTTAAATCTTTTGGGCGCGACAAGTTTACCGACGCTTAAATACAAGTTGTACGACAACAAAATCGTCAGCCCGTTCAAGGCGCTTTCGACGTTTTACATAATGTATGAACTGGGCGTGATAAAAAACGCGGAAAACGGCGGATTTGTTTTTGACGAAAAAACAAAAGTCAATCTTGAAAACTCGAAAATTTATAATTTTCTTGAAAAATATTAAAAATTAAGATAAAAATTGTATTATGGACGAACTGTTGCAAAAACTTAAAAAGAATTTCTCGGAAGCCGAATTTCAGGAGTTGAAGGCGGCGTACGATTTTTCGGCAGCGGCGCACGAAGGACAAAAAAGACAAACGGGCGAACCGTACTTTATTCATCCCTGCGCCGTTGTGAATGTCCTTGTCGATCTGGGCTTCGACGACGTATCGACGCTCGTCGCGGCGTTTTTGCACGACGTCCTGGAAGATACGCCCGTAACTTCTGACGAACTTGAACAAAAGTTTGGCAAAGAAGTGCTGGAACTTGTGGAAGGCGTCACGAAACTTGACAAAATCAAATTCGTGTCGGCTGAAGACGAGCAGGCGGAAAACCTTAGGAAAATGTTTTTTGCGATGGCGAAAGATTACCGTGTCATCATAATTAAACTTGCCGACCGTTTGCACAATATGCGTACTCTCGACGCGCTGAAACCCGAAAAACAAATCAAAATCGCAACGCAGTCGCTGAAAATTTACGCGCCGCTTGCCGGACGACTTGGTTTAAGTTTCGTCAAGTGCGAGCTGGAAGACCTTGCTATGCGTTATCTTTATCCCGACGATTATTACGAACTTGTCGAGTTTATAAAGACGAAATCCAAAGAACGCCAGCAGTTTATCGAGAAAATTTGCGACGAGCTGAAAGCGAAACTTCAAGAACTCGGCATCGAGGGCGAGGTCAACGGCAGGCAAAAACACCTTTACGGCATTTACAAAAAAATGCTGAAACAAGGGAAGAATATCGAGCAGATTTACGACATATCCGCAGTCCGCGTCATCGTCAACGAGGTGCAGGATTGTTATACGGTGCTTGGCGCGATTCACACGATGTGGATGCCGCTCCCGGGGCGTTTCAAGGACTATATCGCAATGCCGAAACCCAACGGATATCAGTCGCTGCACACGACGGTTATCACGAAGTTTAAGGAAACTTTCGAAATCCAGATCCGCACGTACGAAATGCACCGCATTGCGGAATACGGCATCGCGGCGCACTGGAAATATAAGGAAGGCAAAACCGGCGCGACCAAAATCGACGACCAGATCAACTGGCTTCGCGAAGTTATGGACACCCAGCGCGAATCGTCGGACAGCCACGAATTTCTGGAAAATATCGAAGGCAACGTTTTCACCGACGAAGTTTACGTTTTCACGCCGAAAGGAAAAGTGCTGAATCTGCCTGTCGGCAGCACGACCGTCGACTTTGCCTACGCAATCCACAGTGCGGTCGGAAACAAGTGTATCGGCGCGAAAGTCAACGGAAAAATCGTGCCGCTCAACACCGTGCTCAACACCGGCGACATCGTTGAAATTCTCACGACGAATTCCGGCAAAGGTCCAAGCCGCGACTGGATTAAATTCGTAAAAACCGCATCGGCGCGCACGAAAATCCGTCAATACTTCAAAAAGGAAATGAAGGAAGAAAATATCAAGCGCGGCAAAGATATGCTTGAACGCGAGGCAAAACGCCGCGGATATAATCTTTCGGAACTTTTAGGCACGGCGGGGCTCAATTATATTATGAACCGCTACACGCTGTCGTCGATTGACGATTTGTACGCTTCGGTCGGCTTCGGCGGCCTTACGACAAACCAGATTATCGTCAAACTTATCGACTACTTCAAGCGCGATTTGCTGTCGAAAAACCCGGTTGCGGAAATCAAAACCACCTCGACGACGGGAAAAAGTTCGTCGGGAAACGGCGTCCTTATCAGGGGCTACGACGACTTTCTGGTCAGGTTGTCGCACTGTTGCAATCCCGTGCCGGGCGATAAAATCGTCGGATACGTGTCGCGCGGGCGCGGCGTTTCGGTGCACTGCGTCGATTGTCCCAACGTCAAAAATATGGAGCCCGAAAGGCTTATCGAGGCAAAATGGGACGACGTAATCAGTCAAAACTTCCTTGCCTCGCTGAAAATTTATTGCGAAAACAAGGGCGGTATTCTTGCGGCGGTCACGACGATTATTTCTAACATGAAAATATCGATAACGGGCGCGTTTGCGCGCTCGGACAACGACAACGGCACCGCGGAAATCACCGTTATGCTGGAAGTCAAAAGCACGGATCAGGTCGAAGACGTCATCAAAAAACTGAAAACTTTGCCGGAAGTCATCGACGTACACAGATAAAATGAGATGTATTATTCAGCGGGTAAACCGCGCAAGCATAGTAATTAACGGAAAAAGCGGCGGGCAAATCGGAAAAGGATTGCTCGTCCTTTGCGCGTTTTCGGACGGCGACGACGAGAAGACCGTCGATTATTGCGTGGAAAAAATCGCAAACCTGAGGATTTTTGAGGACGAAAACGGAAAACTGAACCTTTCCGTGCTTGACGTCAAAGGAAACGTTATGGTCGTTTCAAACTTCACGCTTTACGCCGACACGAGAAAAGGCAGGCGACCGTCTTTCGATAAATCGGCGCGCCCCGAAATCAGCAAGCCATTGTACGACCTTACCGTCAAAAAGTTTTCGGATATTTTTGAAAACCTTGCGACGGGCGAGTTCGGAGCGGATATGCAGATTTCGCTTGAAAACGACGGCCCCGTCACGCTTATCGTGGAGAAAGAAAATGAGTAACTGCGTTATAAGAAGGTTTATTCAGGGCGAATTGCAAACGAACACTTACGTCGTGAGTAACTCCAACAAGTGCTTTATCGTCGATCCGACGGGCAATCCCGCACCCATCGAAGAATACGTGAAAGCAAACGGGCTGTCAATCGACGGCTTAATCGTAACGCACGGACACTTCGACCATACCGAACTTGTGAAATATTTTAAGGAACAGGGCGTGAAAGCGTACATAGGGGAAAACGACGACAAAATGCTGTCGAATAAATCGAACCTTGCGCTTGCGATGGGGATTTACGACTTTCCTTATACTTCCGCCGACGTAAGACTTAAAGACGGCGAGGTTTTCACGCTTGCCGACGTTGAAATAAAAGCAATCGAAACGGCAGGGCATACCGCGGGCGGAATGACGTATATCGTCGACGCGGCAAACGCAATGTTTACGGGCGACACGCTGTTCAAATTAAGTTACGGCCGCACCGATTTTTACGGCGGCAATTTTGAAGAATTGTTGAAAAGCGTCAGGAAACTTTTTGAAATAAACAAGGATTACGACGTATATCCCGGACACGGTGATTTCACAACTTTGAATTACGAAAAGAAGAATAACCCTATTTTTTTGGAAGAATAAATGAAAAATCTTTCGGTTTTTGTAAACTCGGTCAATAAAAACGAACTTATGGAAATGGTGCGTGCGTATCAGGCGTACGTCAATTTTTCGTATGAAAAAACCGACGGCTTTGACGAGTATTTTTACAGCGACGAGATAACCGACGACAAAATAATAATCACATCGACGATTTGCGGAAAAACCACCGTCGAGGAATACGATTTGCCGAACGACACGCTGAACAAGAAAAAATTCGCGCGGCGTTTCGGAAAAAGGTCGATTTACAAAACGCTGAAAGAGTATTCGGGCGAGTGGTTGCCGTACGGCTGTCTGACCGGCGTGCGCCCGACGAAACTTTACGCCGAATTATTGCGCGAAGGTATTGACGCAAAAGGGGAGTTTACCGGGTTTTTCGACGTAACACCCGAAAAAGCCGAACACGTCGCAAGGATTGTAAAAAATCAGGAAAAGCTCCTGAAAATCGGAAAAGACGAAGTCGACGTGTTTGTGAATATCCCGTTTTGTCCGACACGATGCGCTTATTGCAGCTTTGTCGCGGTTTCGATGAAACAACTCAGAAAATACCTTGAAAGTTACGTTGAAACGCTAAAAAACGAGATAAGTATTATAAAAAACGTCGTAAACGAGAACAATTTCAAGGTTAGAGCCGTGTATTTCGGCGGAGGTACGCCGACGTCGATTCCCGTCCCAATGCTCAAAAGCCTTATCGACCTTTGCGATTTCAAGGCAAAGGAGTTTACCGTCGAGGCGGGACGTCCCGACACGCTCACGAAAGAAGTCCTCGATATGATGGCGGACACCTCCGTCACGAGAATTTCCGTAAATCCGCAGACTTTCCACGACAAAACGCTGAAACTTATCGGACGGGCGCACACCGTCGAAGACACGTTAAGGGCGTACGACCTTGCGAAAAATTACGACTTTATCGTAAATATGGATTTAATCGCGACGCTCCCCGGGGAAAACTTTGACGATTTCAAGTATTCCGTCGATAAGGCGATAAGCCTTAATCCCGAAAACATCACGGTGCACAATTTAAGCCTGAAACGCGGCAGCGTCCTGACCGAATCGCATTACGAACCGCTTAATCTCAAAGACGCCGAAAAAATGATCGATTATTCGGTAAGCGCGCTGACGGACGCGGGTTACGAACCGTATTATATGTATCGTCAGAAGTACAACACAGGAAACCTTGAAAACAGCGGCTACGCAAAGCCCGGTACCGAGTGCGTTTACAACGTCGATATTATGGAAGAAAACTGCAATATCCTTGCGGCGGGCGCGGGCGCGATTTCAAAACGGCTTTTCAGGGAAGAAAACCGCATCGAGCGTCTTGCCGACGTCAAAGACGTGAAAGGATATATCGAACGCGCCGAAACTTTAAGGGAAAGACACGAAAATTTTTGGAAAAAGTAGGCGTTTTCGGTTTACATAAAATTATTTTTATGATAATATTCTTCTCGTACCTTTCGCAACGTTTATCTAAATCTCCGCAGATATACTTTGCCTAAGGCGAATTATTTATCCACCGAAGGAGGCAAAACAATGGATAAGGAAACCAAACAAAAAATTATTTTGGACAACGCAAGGTCGGAAGGCGACACCGGTTCACCCGAAGTACAGATCGCGCTTCTCACCGCTCGTATCAACGAACTCACCGCGCATCTCGCGACGCACAAGAAAGACCACCACAGCCGCAAAGGTTTGTTGATGATGGTCGGTCAACGCCGCAATATGCTCAACTATCTTAAAAGCAAAGACATCGAAAGATACCGCGCTATCGTTAAGAAGTTGGAACTCAGAAAGTAATTTTTTCGGGGCGTGCTTTTGCGCCCCGTTTTTTTTGAAAAAAACATTAAAAACGTAAATTTGGACTTCTTGCGGGAATTGCGGAAGTCTTTGGAGGACAGAGTATATGGAAAGAAAAATTTTCAAAACCGAAATCGGCGGACGCGAAGTCTCCGTTGAAATCGGCGCGTACTGCGGTCAGGCAAACGGCAGTTGTCTCATAAGATGCGGCGAAACCGTCGTCCTTACCAATGCTACGATGGCAAAAACACCCCGTGACGGAATCGACTTTTTCCCTCTCGGCGTTGACTTCGAAGAAAAAATGTTCGCAGTGGGCAAAATCCCCGGCGGCTTCAAAAAGAGAGAAGGCAGACCTTCCGATAAGGCGATTCTTACGTCGCGTCTTATCGACCGTCCCATTCGTCCCTTGTTCCCGAAGGGCTGCTTGAACGACGTCGCAGTCGTCGCAACCGCGCTTTCGGTTGACAAAGAAATCCCGCCCGAGGTATTCGGCATGCTTGGCAGCTCGATCGCGCTCAGCATTTCCGACATTCCTTTCGCAGGCCCCACGGCGTCGGTCGTCGTCGGATACGTTGACGGCAAATATATCATCAACCCCACGCCCGCGGAACGCGAAAAGAGCAAGCTCCATCTGAGCCTTGCGGGAACGAAAGACGCAATCATGATGGTCGAGGCGGGCGCAAACATCATTTCCGAAAAAGAAATGCTTGACGCAATCCTGTTCGGTCACGAAGAAATCAAGAAAATCATCACCTGGATCGAAGGTATTCAGGAAGCGTGCGGAAAAGCTAAACAGGAAGTTCATCTCTATCTCCCCAGCGACGAAGTCAAAGCGGCTGTTTTCGAGTGGGCAGACAAAAAGATGGATTACGTCCTCGATACGTTTGACCGTACCGAACGCGAAGCCCGCGACGACGCTCTTAACAAAGAAGCGATTGAACACTTCGCAGACATTTTCCCCGACGATTTAAGTTCTGTCGGTGACGCGCTTTATGCTTTGAAGAAAGTCAAAGTTCGCGCGAAAATCCTTGACAAAGGTATCCGTCCCGACGGTCGTTCGCTCACCGAAATTCGTCCTATCTGGTGCGAACACGGCATTTTGCCGAGAGTTCACGGCAGCGCGGTATTTACCCGCGGACAAACCCAGGCTTTGACGACTTGCACTCTCGGCACGATTTCCGAAGTGCAGAAACTCGAAGGTCTTGACGACGACAATTACAAGAGATATATGCATCACTACAATATGCCCCCGTATTCGACCGGCGAAGCGAAACCCGCAAAATCGCCCGGACGTCGCGAAATCGGACACGGCGCACTTGCAGAACGCGCGCTTGAACCCGTCCTTCCCGACGAACTCGAATTCCCGTATGCAATCCGTACGGTATCGGACATTCTGAGCAGCAACGGCTCGACTTCTATGGCGAGCGTATGCGGCAGCACAATGGCTCTTGAAGACGCAGGCGTACCTATTAAGGCTCCCGTCGCAGGTATCGCAATGGGACTTATCAAGGACGACGAAACCGGCAGAGTCGCTATCATGAGCGATATTCAGGGACTTGAAGACTTCCTTGGCGACATGGACTTCAAGGTTGCCGGCACGAAAGACGGTATCACCGCAATCCAGATGGATATCAAGATTAAGGGCATCAACGAAGAAATCCTTCGCACCGCTTTGGAACAGGCTCGTCAGGGCAGGCTCTTCATCCTTAACAAGATGGCGGAATGCATCGCGGAACCTAGGAAAGAACTTTCGAAATACGCGCCCAAGATTATCCGCTTCAACATCGATCCCGACAAGATTAAAGACGTCATCGGATCCGGCGGAAAAGTCATCAACAAGATCATCGACGAAACCGGCGTCAAAATCGACATCAGCGACGACGGAATGGTATTTATCGCTTGCGAAGACATCGACCGCGCAGAACGCGCAAAGGCAATCGTCCTTGCAATCGCGAAAGATCCCGAGGTCGGCGACGTGTTTGAAGGTCCCGTCGTGCGTATCCTTCAATTCGGCGCATTCGTCAACATCGCTCCCGGCAAAGACGGCATGATTCACATTTCGAAACTTGCCGACAAGCGCGTCGAAAAAGTTGAAGACGTCGTAAACATCGGCGACAGAGTAAAGGCGGAAGTCATCAAGGTTATGAAAGAGGGCGACAAGACCAAAATCGACCTTAAACTTCTGGAAATTTTGGATAAATAAGTTCAAAATTGCTTGACAATAAAATATAATATTGATATTATTAGTCCGCAAGTAGAAATTACCTTTCTCACCGACAGCAATCAGGCTCACCGGTTCTTACTGAAAAGTCAATCTTTTGTAAGGGTAGTTTCTGTTTGCGGAAACTACCTTTTTTTTTGCATTATAATGCGCTTGGCGCAAGGAGGATAATTTTATAAAACCGGATAAATCCACGCAAATTAACGAGCAAATCCGCGATCCTGAAATCAGGGTTATCGGCTCAAACGGCGAGATGCTTGGCATTATGTCCAGCAGAAGCGCTCTTGAACTCGCAGCCGACCAAGGTCTTGACCTTGTGAAAATTTCACCGACTGCCGTTCCGCCCGTGTGCAAAATTATCGATTACGGAAAATATCTTTTCAACCAGAAAAAGCGCGAAAAAGAGGACAGCAAAAAACAAAGCGTTGTCGAACTTAAAGAAATTCAACTTTCGGCGACAATCGACGTCGGGGATATGAAAACGAAAGCCAACCAGACCGCAAAGTTTTTGTCAAAAGGCAACAAAATAAAAATCGCTTTGCGCTTAAAAGGCAGACAAATGCAACATTCCGACCTCGCTTTCGAAGTCGTTTCCGAATTCCTGCAAATGCTGGAAGAAGGCAGTTACAAGGTGGATAAACCCGCCAAACTCGAAGGACGTATCATCTCCACGACGATAAGTCCCGTCAACAACAAAAAGTAATAACTTTATATAATCATTGGAGGACAGAAATATGCCTAAACAAAAAACCAGAACTACTGTCGCCAAGCGTTTTACCGTTACCAAATCCGGTAAGGTTAAAAGCAGCAAAATGGGCAGAAGGCACATCTTAACAAAGAAAAGCACCAAAAGAAAGCGCAATTTGAGAAAAGGTTACTACCTTGAAGGACAAGTCGCCAACAACATCAAACGTCAATTGCCGTACTAAGTCGGAGGTATAGAATATGAGAATTAAAAGAGGCGTCAACGCCGTTAAAAAACGCAGAAAAATCTTGAAACAAGCCAAAGGCTACTGGGGCGGCAAGTCCAAACTTTACCGCGTAGCTCGCCAGGCTGTTATGAAATCGCAAAACTACGCTTACGTCGGACGTAAAGCCAAAAAACGCGATTTCCGCAAACTTTGGATTGCTCGTATCAATGCAGCCGCTCGTATGAACGATATGTCTTACAGCACGCTCATTCACGGTTTGAAAGTCGCAGGTATCGACCTTAACCGCAAGGTTCTTGCAGACATCGCCGTCAACGACGCGCCCGCTTTCACCGCTCTTTGCGAAAAAGCAAAAGCAGCATTGAACGCTTAATTAAAAAAAGTTTTAACCCCGCAGACGCGGGGTTATTTTTTACCGGAAAAACGAATATTGTCGAAAAACGTCGTAAACGCACGCGAAGATCTTGCATATAATAAATCGCTTGCTTACGCATTTTGAATATGATATACTGTTTTTAATTGATAAATTAAGAAAAACAAGGGTATTTATGACAAAAATCGTACTTGATTGTTACGGCGGCGACAACGCCCCGGAAGAAATAGTAAAAGGCGCGCTTGACGCACTTGACAACGACTCGGACCTTTCTCTCGTGCTTACGGGAAAAGAAGACGTTCTGAAAACGCTTGTCACGAGAAATTCCGACCGCATCGAAATCATCGACGCACAAGATGTCGTTACGAACGACGACGTACCCACCGACGCAATCCGCAAAAAAACCGAAAGCAGTATGGTGAAAGCCTTTGACGCGCTGAAAAACCGCGACGATATCGGCGGCATCGTGTCGGCTGGCTCGACGGGCGCGTTGCTTACCGGCGCGTTTCTGAAAATCGGAAGAATCAAAGGGATATCCCGTCCCGCAATGGCGGCGTTGCTTCCGACGGTTGACGGCAATAACGAAGGCGTGGTGCTGTGCGATTGCGGCGCGAACGTAGACTGCAAGCCGCAAAACCTTTTGCATTTTGCGATTATGGCGGACGCGTATTACAAAATCACGACGGGAAAAAACGACGCAAGAGTCGCGCTTTTGTCAAACGGCACGGAAGACAAAAAAGGTTCGGAACTCAATCACGAGGCGTTTTTGCTGCTTAAAGACAGCAAACTGAACTTTCTCGGCAATATGGAAGCGCGGGATATTATTTCCGGCAAATACGACGTCGTCGTTGCGGACGGCTTCAACGGAAATATCGCATTAAAAAGTCTGGAAGGCGCGGGACTTTCCATTTTCAAAATGTTGAAAGACAACATTAACGCCGGCGGACTCCGCGCGAAAATCGGCGCGCTTTTATTGAAACCCGCACTCAGTAAACTGAAACATACTATGGACGTCAACGAAAAGGGCGGCGCGGTATTTCTGGGCGCAAATAAAGTTGTTGTGAAAATCCACGGAAGCTCCAAGGCTCGCTCGGTTACGGTCGGGCTGTTGCAGGCTGCAAACCTTGCGCGGCGCGATATTACCGGCGCGATAAGAGACGCGCTGTCCGATTACGAGGTTGAAAATGCTTGAAAGTTTTTCGGAAGTCGAAGACATTATCGGATACAAATTTAAGGACAAAAACCTGTTAATTCGCGCTTTTACGCACAATAGCGGCGTAAAAAAGGGTACAAAACGTTCATATCAGAACCTTGAATTTTTGGGCGACAGCATACTTTCGTTCGTCATTGCCGAGGCGTTGATGAAGCGCCACCCGTCGTTTGACGAGGGACAACTCACCCGTATGCGCGCGGCAATCGTCAGCGAAAAACCCCTTGCCGAAACCATAAAAAAGACAGGACTTAACGAGTTTCTGATTATGGGTGAATCCGAGACGAAAATGGGCATAAACCGCAATTCGTCGGTGATGAGCGACTTGTTTGAGTCGATTGTCGGCAGCATTTACCTCGACGGCGGCATCAAAAACGCAAAAAATTTCATTCTGAAATTTCTGGAACCGAAAATCAGGCTTAGCGAATGCAACAACAATAATTTTTACGATTATAAGTCGATGCTCAACGAGTTTGCGGGGAAACACTCGCTTGCCGTAAGATACGAAGACGCACTGAACGACGAAAGCGCGCTGCAAAAACAAAAGTTTGAATTTATCGTCTATATCGACGGCGAAGAAATGGGCAAAGGCGCGGGCGGCAGCAAAAAAGAAGCCCAGCAAATGGCGGCGAAAGTCGCGTACAAAAAATTGATAACGAATAAATAATTTAAGAGACTTAAATTACTTTTCAATCTCCTATATTTTGTGTTATAATAATCAGGTATCACAAGATATAGGAGATTTTTTGTGAGTTTTCAAAAAATGGAATTGCAGGGGTTCAAATCCTTTGCAGACAAGACGGAAATTACTTTTCAGGACGGTATCACCGTCATCGTCGGACCGAACGGCTGCGGCAAATCCAACGTTGCGGAAGCGGTAAAATGGGTTCTTGGCGATCAACGCCCCTCGGCGATGCGCGGAAAGTCGATGACCGACGTTATTTTTAAGGGTACGGAAGCGCGCCGTTCATTGTCGTACGCCGAAGTCAACTTGTATTTCGACAACAAAAACCGCATTTTCCCGATCGAGTCGGACGACGTGGTTTTAGGACGAAAAATCGACAGAAGCGGCGTCGGCGAATACTTTATCAACAAGCAGAAATGCCGCCTTAAAGACGTCATCACGCTTTTGCACGACACCGGTATCGGCCGCGAAGGTTACAGCATCGTCGGGCAAGGTCGCGTCGCGCAGATTATTCAGGCGAAACCCATCGACAGACGCAGCATCTTTGAAGAAGCCGCGGGCATTGCCAACTTCAAGGCGCAAAAGGATGAGACCGAAAGAAAGCTCGATCGCGCCAACGAAAGTCTTGCGCGCGTAAAAGATATTTTGCACGAACTGGAACTTCGGCTTGAACCGCTGGCAAAGCAAGCCCGCGCGACCGAAAAGTACAACGCTCTTTATCAGGAACTTAAAGACGCCGAAATCAATTACTTTATTTATCGTTACGAAAACAACAAGTCCGTTGTCGACGCCATCACGGAAAAACTCCAAAAAATCATTCTGGACACCGTGAAGTTTGAACAGGAATATCAGGAAAACGAGACTAATTACGAGAAATATAAGGATATTATCGCAAAAATCGACGAAGAAATTTCGGTTCTGAACGCGGAACTTCTGAAACTTAACGTCGGGCTTGCGACTGCCGAGGGCGAAAGTAAGTTATACGCAGAGCGTGCCTTGTCCGTCAGCAACGAAATCAAACGTCTGGAACAGGAAGAAGAAATCAAAAAGGAAGAACTTGACGGGAAGTCCAAGGAACTTGTCGATAAAGTCACCGAAAAGGAAGTAAAAACCGGCACTCTTGAAAAGTTGGAGGCGGAACTCAAAGACGTTACCGAAAAGTACAACGCCGTCACCGAAAAACTCTCCGACGACGAGAGAGCAAGGGAAATCTCGCAAAGAAACCTTGTGCTTACCGCGGAAGAACTGGGAAATATCAAGGCGAACCTCGGAAAATACATCGCGGAACGCGATATGAGCGCGAAACGCCTTGAATTTTTGAAAGGCACGTTAAAGGACAAAAAGGCGTCGCTTGACGAAGAATACGTCGCAAATTCCGTGCTTGAAGGCAATATCACCGTCGCAAAAAACAAAATTGCGTCGCTGGATATGACACTTAACGAGGCAAACAACGCGTATTTTGACAACGTCGAAACCCTCAAAAGTTTCAATGAAGACAAAAATAAATTCACAAACCGCATCACCGCGCTTGAAACAAAGCATATGCTTGCGGTGCAGGCAAAGGAAAGTTACGACAGTTTCGGCCGCGCGATTCAACTTCTTATGTCGGATATGAAGGTCAATCCGGAACTTAAAAGAAGGTCGCAGGGGCTTGTCGCGGAAATCATCAGAACGCCCGAGGGCATGGAAGTCGCAATGGACGTCGCTTTCGGCAACGGGTTGCGTAATATCGTCACGAACGACGAAGAAGACGCAAAATATATCATTGACTTCTTAAAACGCAAGGGTTACGGACAGGTTACT
>OWIO01001090.1_pt1 | contig 22178 bp, 17 predicted proteins | sample 1733011 | NCBI WGS metagenome assembly OWIO01 (sample SAMN05065779, study PRJEB22554) | human gut metagenome | biome: ENVO:2100002; feature: ENVO:00000062; material: ENVO:00002003 | host: Homo sapiens | place: USA | reverse complement strand
GGGAAAGCATCGTACTGATCGCGGCGATGCTGCCGATGTCCGTCGCGCTGGAAAAAACGGGAGCGTCGGAGCTGCTCTCGCGACAGCTCGCCCAAGGACTGGGCAGCTACGGACCGGTCGTTCTGCTCGCAGGCGTCTATTTCACCACCTCGTTGATGACGATGTTCATCAGCAACACGGCCACGGCCGTGCTGCTCGCGCCGGTCGCTCTCCACGCCGCCGTAGAGATCGGGGCGAGCCCCTATCCGTTCCTGTTCGCGGTCGCGGTGGGAGCGAGCATGTGTTTCGCCTCGCCGTTCTCTACGCCGCCCAATGCGCTGGTCATGCAGGCCGGACAATATGCGTTCAAAGATTACATCAAAGTCGGCCTACCGTTGCAGGTCATTATGGGGATCATAATGATCCTAATACTCCCGCTGCTGTTCCCGTTCTGACCGAAATCATAAAAAGCGACCGTCCCTTTTACCGGGACGGTCGTTCGATTTTCCACTCTGACAAAAAAGCACGATTCCGCATAAATCCGGTCGGCCCGTTTCGCGCCGCCGGGCGACAGCCCGTTAGATCGGCCCCATAGCGATCGTTTCGCCGCTTTCGTGCCATTTGTCGACTTCGAATCCGTTGCCGCGGAAGGGCGGCGACAGGATCCCGCCGATATTCACGTGCAGCGTCAACATATTGCCGGCAGTCAGCGGCCCGGACAGTCGCGACGTATAAAGTCTTTTCCTCCCCGTTGTCGAGAATCATGCGGATCACGATTTAAGGCGCATCGCCAGACGGAAACACCTCTACGGAATTATAAGCGCTCATGCGGTCCGGCGCAAAGCGCAGCGGAATCAGCACCGTCTTCGTCGAATTGGAAGGTTCGACGGTATACAGGTCGAGGCTTTCGGCGATGGAACCCATCAGCGCGCTCATCGTATCGATAGCGGCGGCAAACGGAACATTATCCTTCGGACGCAGCATAATGCCGATTCCGGCAACCTCGCGCTCCTGCTCCACATCGATGCTGCCGGTTCCGATCTCCTCCTCGGTTGCAAAAACGAAATTGTTAACGCGGTGGTAAACCGTATCGCCGGAGTATTGCCTGAGCGAAAAAAACTGCCGCGACAGATCGGCGCTCAGCGACAGCCGGGAAACACGGACGACCGGACAACCGACCGCCGTATCGACCGGATTTTGGAATAGTTATTGATAACGGATAACAAACGAAATAGCAGGCGCTCCGGGCCGCGCCGTTCCGAACGCGGCCCGGAACCGCCTGCCGGCATCGGAATGTAAAATGGCTCGACGCCCGGAAAAACTTTGCAGCCAACCGGGCGGACACGATCGTCAAACACAATAAAACACGGCATATCAAGATGTTAAAAGAAAGCTTCGTCTTCATGTTCATCTCCTCGTTCATGGCGTTGTTTCCGGTGGCGAATCCCGTGGGCACCGGATTCATCATCAACGGGTTCTTGTCGGGACTGGACCGTTCGGAGAGAAGATCCATCGTCCGGAGGATTGCCGTCAACTACCTGCTGATCGGGATCGGCAGCCTGGCGATCGGGCACTTCGTACTGTCCCTGTTCGGACTGTCGCTGCCTATCGTTCAACTGGGAGGAGGTCTTTTGATCTGTAAAACGGCCCTGCAATGGCTCGGCGATTCGGATGCTTCGACAGGCAGCGCGCCGGACAAGCCCGTCGACCCGATCAGCGTACGCAACCTGGAATCCCGGGTATTTTACCCGATCACCTTTCCGATCAGCATCGGACCCGGCAGCATATCCGTCATTTTCACCCTGATGGCGTCGGTCAATATCAAGGACGGCCTGGGAAAGATCATCATAAACTATGCGGTCATCGCGTTCGTCATCTTCCTGATGTGTCTGATCCTGTACGTCATCCTGTCGCAGGGACAGAAAATCACGAAGAAAGTAGGGGTCACGGGCACGATGATAATCAATAAAATGGTCGCATTCTTCACGTTCTGCGTCGGCATCCAGATCATCGCGGAAGGCGTCGAGAAAATATTCCACCTCAGCCTGTCGTAAACCAACCGGAAAACAACAAACGCTTAAACATAAAAACCATGAATTCGAGCATCCTGATAAACAACGTCGAGATCTTCGACGGAACGAACGAGGCCACCGTCCGAGGAAATGTTCTGGTCAAGAACGGCCTGATCGAAAAAATAACGCAGGAGTCCGTCCCGGTCGACCCGGGCGGCGACACCATCGTGCTGGACGGAAAAGGACGGTTTCTGATGCCCGGGCTGATCGACGCGCACTGGCACGCCTACCTGTGCTGCAACACGATGATGGGACTGCTGACCGAAGACGTCTCCTTTTCGCACCTGACGGCAGGACAGGAGGCCGGGGCGACCCTGCTACGGGGTTTCACGACCATCCGGGATGCGGGAGGCCCCGTTTTCGGACTCAAACGGGCCATCGACACCGGCGTCCTGCAGGGCCCGAGAATCTATCCCAGCGGCGCCATGATCTCCCAGACGTCGGGACACGGCGACTTCCGGATGATCTACGAACACGGTCATACGGGCTGCGGCTGCGAAATGGCCCACGTCGAGGAGATCGGGGCCTCGCGCATTGTCGACGGTCCCGATGCCGTCACGGCGGCGACGCGCGAAAACCTGAGGCAAGGAGCCTCTCAGATCAAACTGATGACCGGCGGCGGCGCGGCATCGCTCTACGATCCGCTGGACGTAACCGAATTTTTCGAAGAGGAGATCCGCGCGGCGGTGAGGGCGGCCGAAGACTGGGGCACGTACGTAATGGTGCACGTTTACAATCCCCGGGGCATAGCGAGGGCCATCAAAGCCGGGGTCAGAAGCATCGAGCACGGCCACCTGATCGACGAACCTACGATGAAACTGCTGGCCGACAGCGGCGCTTGGCTCAGTATGCAGGCCTTCACCGTCGAAGACAATACGTATCCTTCGCCCGTTCAACAAGCCAAACACCTGCAGATCTGCAACGGGACGGACCGCGCATACGAACTCGCCAAAAAGTACAATGTGAAACTGGCCTGGGGAACGGATCTGCTGTTCAATCCGGCCCATACGAAAAACCAGAATCACGGGATCGTAAAATTACAAAAATGGTTTTCCAACTTCGAAATCCTGAAAATGGTCACTTCCGACAACGCCCGCCTGCTGGCGATGTCCGGAGCCCGAAACCCGTATCCGGGCAAACTCGGCGTCGTCGAAGAGGGCGCGCTGGCCGACCTGCTGCTGGTCGAAGGAAATCCTCTACAGAACGTCGACCTGCTCGGAGATCCCGGGAACAACTTCAGCGTCATCATCAAAAACGGCGTCGTCTATAAAAACAAACTACAAGACGGCCCGGCATCCGGCAACCGTTAAAACTCGATATATGATCAGACAACCTGTACTATACGCCATCCTACTCGTTTTTTCCCTTTTCGGCGCATCCGCTCAGGAACCGGGTCTTCCGGTCAGCTTCGAGCAGGCCGTCGAAATGGTGAACCGGGACAACAAGAGCATCCGGATCGCCGAGCAGGGACTGGACTGGGCCAAAAGCGAACGCCAGCGGCTGAACTCTTTCTGGTATCCGAGAATTTCGGCCAGCGGAGCCTACGTGCACATGGCGAACGACATCGAAGTCAAGGAATCGCTGTCGGCGTTCACCGATCCGGTCAAGGATTTCATCCACTCGATCGACCCCGGCGAACAGATCATCACTTCGCTGCTGAACAACCTCGGCAGCCACTCGTTCAGCGTCCCGCTGGCCCCCCGGAACGTCTCTACGATCGACGCGACAGTCGCGCTTCCGATCTTTACGGGCGGCAAGCGCATCTACGCCGGCAGAATCGGGAAATCCATGGTCGGCGCAGCCGAGGTGAACCGGAAGCAAGTAAGCGCCGATCAACAAGTACTGCTGGTCGAAACTTATTTCGGCGTGCGGCTGGGACAAAAAATCGTCGAAGTCCGCCAGCAGACCTACGACGCCCTCGAACAGCATTTCCAAAATGCCCTGAAGCTCGAGGCCACCGGTATGCTGACCAAAACCGAACGCCTGCTTTTCCAGGTAAACAGGGATGAAGCCAAACGCGAACTGGAAACGGCGGTAAAGGATCTGAGCGTAGCGCAGAACGCGTTCAAAACGCTCGTCCAGATCGAAACGGACGAAAACATCCTGCCGGTTTCGCCGCTGTTCATCAACGAATCCCTGCCTGCGCTCGACTATTTCAAAAGCCTGGTAGGTCGGGACAACTACATCGTCCAGGGCCTGGGCATCCAGCAGGATATCCAGCAAAACCAGATAAAAATAGCGAACTCGGCCTACATGCCCGCGATCGAACTGTTCGGAAAACAGACCCTCTATTCGTCCGGCATCCGGAAAAACCTGGTGCCCCGGTCGCTGATCGGGGTGGGGTTTACCTGGAACCTTTTCGACGGCCTGGGTCGCGAAAAGCAAATCCGCCAGGCGAAGATCAACCACCGCATTCTGACCGTCGAGAAAGAGAAAGCCGCCGACGACCTGACACTGGCGGTCGATAAATTCTACAACCAGACGCAAACCGCGCTGGACAACGTTACCGCCCTGCAAACTACCGTCGAGATGAGCCGGGAGATCGTCCGGGCCCGGCACAAGTCTTTCCAGGAAGGCATGGCCACCCCCACCGAAGTCATCGACGCGGAACTGCTGCTGTCGAAAGTGAGGGTCGCGATCCTGATGGCCTACTACCAGTTCGACACGGGGCTCATCAACCTGTTGGCCGTCTGCGGGATACCGGAGTCGTTCGATCAGTACAGCCGGAACGGAAAAGACGAAACGTCCCTGACGGACCGGCGAACCGACGCTGTAAACGGAACGATAAACAATTAACCATATCATGATGAACAAGAGTAAAAAATACATAGCGATCGCCTTCGTCGTCGTTTTAATCGTCGTCGTGATCGTATCCACGGTCGGCATTCTGTCGCTGAAGAACAAACCCGAGATCCTGCAAGGGCAGGCGGAAGCTACGGAGATCCGGATCTCCGGCAAACTCCCCGGACGCATCGACAAGTTCCTGGTCGAAGAGGGACAGGACGTCCTCAAAGGGGATACCCTGGTGGTAATCAACAGTCCGGAAATCGTGGCGAAATACGACCAGGTCGATGCGATCAAGAACGCGGCGGTCTACGAAAATCAGAAAATCGAAGAAGGCACCCGCAAGCAGATCGTCGAATCGGCCTACCAGCTCTGGATGAAAAGTAAATCCGACCTCGAACTGGCGACGACCACCTACAACCGCATTTCGTCCCTCTACCGGGACAGCGTGGTCACTTCCCAGCGGAAAGACGAAACGGAAGCGATCTACAAAGCGGCCTTGGCCGGCGAACGCGCCGCCTTCCAGCAATACCAGATGGCTCTGGACGGCGCCCGCAAGCAGGATCGGGAGAGTTCCCAGTCTATGGTCGACGCCGCCCGGAGCACGGTGCAGGAAGTGGCCGCGCTGCTACAGGACGCCCGGCTCACGGCCCCCGAATCCGGCCAGATCGCCGTGATCTACCCCAAGCGGGGCGAACTCGTCGGCCCCGGCACGCCCATCATGTCGCTGGTCGTCCTCGAAGACGCCCACGTGGTGCTGAACGTACGGGAAGACCTGATGCCGCATTTCCGGATGAAAGGAAAATTCAAGGGAGACGTGCCCGCGCTGGCCCGGAAAGGGATCGAATTCGAGATATACTACATCAGCCCGCTGGGCAGCTATTCGACCTGGAAATCGACCAAACAGGTCGGCAGCTACGACATGAGGACGTTCGAGATCAAAGCCCGGCCGACCGCGCCGCTGACGGATCTCCGGCCCGGAATGTCGGTTCTGGTAAACCTCAACGCACAGTAGCCGCACGATGGACCGCACTCAGGGAGCATTTTACCGGGTCGTCCGACGCGAGTTGGACCGGATGGTATCCCGAAGGCTTTACTTCGGGGTCTGCATCGCGCTGCCCCTGTTCTGCATCTTGTTTATGACCACGATCTTCGGCAGCGGACAAATGGAAAACATCCCGATCGGTATCGTCGACCTCGACCAGACAGCCACCTCGCGGCAAATTTCGCGTACCATCGCGACAGTTCCGACTTCCCGCGTAACGGCCCGCTACGCAGACGCCAAGGCGGCGCGCGACGCCGTGCAAAAAAAGGAGATATACGCCTACGTAGTGATCCCGCACAACTTCGAATCGGATCTGCTGGGAGGTCGAAACGTCGCGCTGCCCTATTACTACCATTTCGCCTTGCTGAGCGTGGGGATCGAACTCCACAGCGCCTTCGAAACGGTACTGGCGAACCTATCCGTCGCGCCGGTCGCCGCGGCGGGAATCGGGCAGGGCGCGTCGGAACGCCGGATCGAAAGCTTTATCCTGCCCGTCAACCTGCAGGCCCATCCGCTTTTCAATCCGTCGCTGGACTACTCGATCTACCTGACGAACCCTTTTTTCTTCGTTTTGTTCCAGATCGTCATCCTACTGGTGACCATGTACGTTCTGGGCAGCGAAATAAAATTCAAAACGGCCGCCGACTGGCTCGAAACGGCGGATGCGAATATCTTCACCGCCGTCACGGGCAAACTGCTGCCCTACACGGCGATCTTTATCGCGATGGGCATACTGGGCAACTTCGTCATGTTCGGCATCGCGGGCCTCCCGTTGGGCACGGGTTTTCTGCCCGTCAATCTGGCGACCGCCCTGTTCATCGTGGCGACGCAGGCGTTCGGCGTCTTCATATTCTCGCTTTTCCCGGCGCTGAGCATCATCATCAGCATAGCCTCGATGGTCGGATCGCTCGGCGCGACCCTGTCCGGAGTAACGTTCCCGGTACCGTACATGTACGCCCCCATCTACTACCTGTCGTTCCTGTTTCCCGTCAGGCATTTCGTCGAAATCAACCAGAATATCCTGTACGGGGATTACGGGTTCGCCTATACATGGCAGAACGCGAGCTGCCTGTTCGTCTTCATGCTGGCGGCGCTGCTGATGCTGCCGCACCTGAAAAGAGCCATATTGAGCCGTAAATATGAAAACATCGAATAAAATCAAAGCGGGCCTGACGACCGTCGCGACCTATGTGGCCAGGGAGTTCAGAACCATAGCGACGAGCTATTCGATCCTGCTGGTCATGATCGGAGGGATATTTATTTACGGCCTGCTTTACAACTACATGTATGCGCCCAACCTGATCCGCAACGCGCCGGTCGCCGTCGTCGACCGCTCGGGAACCCCGTTGAGCCGGGAGTACGCGCGCCTGCTGAACGCCTCTCCGCAGGTCGAAATATACAGCTACGCGCCGGACATGCCGGGTGCGAAAATCATGATGGAGACGAACCGGGTCGTCGGAATCATCTTCATTCCGGAAGACTTCGAAGGCAGGGTAGGGCGCGGCGAACAGGCCGTTTTCCTGGCCTACGGCAACACCAGCGCATTCCTGAACTTCGCCTCCGTCGAAGAAGCGGCCGCAGGCGCGATGGAAGAGCTGGACGCCAGGCACCGTCCCGACATGGTCGTATTCGTGCCGCCCGCAGCCCTCTACGCGATGTCGCAGACCCAGTCGATCGACATCGTCGGAACGCCGCTCTACAACCCGACCGAAGGTTACGGCAGCTACCTGATCCCGGCCGTACTGATCGTCATCCTCTTCCAGACCCTGATGATGGTCATCGGAATGATCTCGGGTAAGGAGCGCTACACCGGTTCCATCCTGTACTATTCGCGGCACGGACTCGGCTTCGGCCGGATGGCCGGCGTCGTGCTGAGCAAGACCTTTACATACTGCATCCTCTACGCCGTATTCGCCTACTTTTTAATCGGCCTGCTGCCGGAGATATACAGCATTCCCGATATCGGGAACCGCCGGGATATCGTCATGCTGCTGATCCCGTTCTTGCTGGCGACCTGTTTTTTCGGGCTGACCGGATCGCTTTTCTTTGCAGACTCCGAGAGTCCGATCCTGATGATTACCTTCTTCTCGGTCGGCCTGATCTTTCTGTCCGGCATGTCGTACCCGCTGGAACTGATGCCGTGGTACTGGCAGGCCGCCCATTTCGTGATTCCGGCCTCCCCCGGCGTTCTGGCGTTCATCAAACTGAACTCCATGGGAGCGGGTATGGCCGATATCGAACGCGAATACGTGACGCTGTGGATTCAGTGCATCGTGTATTTCATTTCGGCCTGCCTGGCGTTCCGGTACAACATCCGCAAAGCGATACGCAACCGGCCGGCCGGCGCGCGCGCTGCTTCTCGGAACGACGTCCCTACGCCGGCTCCGGCAAAAGGCATCGCGGAACCGGCGTCCGTCGAAAATACGGTCGAATAAAATTCGGACGGTTTACCGTTTCTTCGACTTCAAAAAACGGTTGGCCAAATACCTACGGACAGGCTCATCGTACAATTTCAAACAAATATATGCCAGCAGGATGCTTCCGACGACTACGGCCAGGGCTCCGGGCAGCGACTCGCCGAACGTAAGCTCTTCGTTCTTGACCCATCCGTAATAAAGGTAAATAAACGGATAATGCACCATATACAAAGGATAGGATATATCTCCCAGGAACTTACAAACCCGGTTCGTATATCGGTCGGTAATTTTGCCGGAGGCTCCCCAGTAAACGATCAGCGGGAAAAACAGGGCGAAACAAACCGTATCGTACAAACCGTTCATCCACAGGCGATCGGCTCCGCCCAGGCGCGGAACGGCCAGCAGAATAATCACGAGCAGGCTGCACTTCCAAAAGGCCCCCCTGACACGGGCCGGCTTGAAAACGCGGGACAGAAGCAACCCGGCGGAGAAAGCGTACAGCAAACGAAAAAATCCTCCCGTAAACTCCGTCCCGGTCAACGAAAACCCGGCGCAAATATCGCCGTAAGGCCCGAAGATGCTAAAAGCGGCCAGGCCGCATCCGGCCGCGACGACCAATACCGCAAGGGCCTTCGTAGAAAATTTACGGATAATCAAAGCATACAAAATATTGCCGATATATTCGAAAAACAGCGACCAGCTCGGCCCGTTCAGCGGATACATCTCCCCCAGGCCCCGAATTTCGGTGCCGGGCGTAGCCGGGATCAACAGCGCATTGACGAACGTGGCCAGCAACAGGGCCGCGACCGTCACCTTCGTAACGTCCCACACCGGACATCCCTGGAAATAAAACATGACCGCCCCAATCACAGCCCCCATGACGACCATCGGGTGAAGGCGTATGACCCTGCGTTTGATGAAATCCTTCACGGTCATCGTTTTCCAGCGGTCGTCGTAAGCATATCCAATGACAAAACCGGACAGAATAAAGAAGAAATCGACGGCCAGATAACCGTGGTTGATCTTTTGATCCAAATGACTCGTCGCATAGGCTTCGAATATATGAAACCATACGACCATAATGGCGGCCACGCCGCGCAATCCGTCGAGGATCATGTAATGCGGTTTCGTGTCTCCGAAAGCCGCGGAAGATATCGGTGTTTTCGACATGAATGAATTGTATTCGGATTTCGTATTTATTTCTTTTGTAAATCTCGATGCTTTCCGGTTTTCGCATCCGTTTGCCTTCCGGCCGCACGGGACTTTCTTTTTCCCGGGCACTCCCCATGTATGCTTCAAATATACAACAAAATAGCCTTACACATAGCTCCGACCGTCTTTTTTTGTTAAAATAGCTTTGGCCGGTCCAATCCGGCTCTTTTCCCGAAAGAAAACTTCGCATCGGCCCGGCAGTCGTTTTAACGGCGTTCTTTCCCTTCCTCCGGATGTTCCCGGCGACAAGCTTACGGGCAATAAAAAACCTACGAATCAATGACTCGTAGGTTTACTTTCATACAACAAATTCAGCGGAGAGAGAGAGAAATGAACCTAACTCTCCGAAATATCCTGTAATCAGATACTTGCTATATTCTTTCTCGTGTCAGGTAACGATTTGGATACTGAGCTATGGATTGCTGTCCGGAATCGTCTTTTAAGAACCTGCTAACGGCACAAATATACGTATTTTGTTGTGGAAGCGCAAATTCAGAGAACTTGTTTTTCAAAGGTTATGTTTCCTTGTCGTGTAATTGGTTGTATTTGACTGGTAGAAACTTTTTATTTAGCGATAAAAGAGAATGGCTGAGGGGATTTGGTATAAAAATTCATTTTTCGACTTTTAACTTTTATGTTTTGGACAGGGGTTATATATGTATACATATATAACCCCTGTCACAACTTAAATCTTTTGATAACATCAAAAAAGGTGTGACTTTGTTTTGATGAAAAAGAACAAGGTTGCTTGCCTAGTTAAAGTCTGTGTATAAGTAACTGATGAGAATTTCGACTGGAAGTATACTGGTCCAGTAGAAGTCATAAACGCATTAGGGCTAACGGAATGGTCGATAGTAGCCGTGGGCAGAGCGTTTGAGAAAAACGGAAAGGTTTTTCGGATAATTCCTATTCATGAGTATCTGATGGAATCGTAATCTCATACTTACTTTACGATAACATCGGAACATCGCTATGTCGGCCTGCGTTGTTGCTGGAACCCGTACGAAAAAGGTATTCGGGAGTAGTCTGTAAAATAAATCTGTATAATGCGAATTATTTTGAGCAATAATACTTATCTTTGCACAGAATCGTTAATGTTATTGTATGAAACGGGCATTGTTGCCGAGCCAGCGGAAGACGCTTACGGCTCTGGGCGAAAATATAAAGTTGGCACGCCTGCGCCGGGAGTTATCTTCGGAGCAGGTGGCCGAACGGGCCGGAATCTCCCGTAACACCCTGACCAAGATCGAGCGGGGTGAGGAAGGAGTTGCGATGGGATACTATTTCCGGGTGCTGGCTATCCTCGGGCTGGAAAAAGATTTGCTGCTCGTAGCTAAAGACGATGAACTGGGGCGTGCTCTTCAGGATGCCAAACTCGTGGTCGGGGAAAGAGTCTCTAAAAAGCGATGAATGTGATAACGCAGTGCGATATATACGTATATATGGACTGGCCCGAGGATGCGGAGCCGGTCTATATGGGCGTGCTTCACAGCGAAACGATCCGGGGTAAAGAGGTCTTTTCTTATGAAAATGATCCCGCATGGTTGGCCCATCCTCGTTTCCGTGCGTTGGATCCCGACCTGTCGGCATTTGCGGGGAAGCAATACCAACCTTCGGATAAGAGCAATTTCGGATTGTTTCTCGATTCCGCACCGGACCGCTGGGGGCGTACGCTTATGCGTAGGCGGGAAGCCATCAACGCCCGGTTGCAGGACCGAAAACCGCGAACGCTTACCGAGGCGGATTACCTGATGGGCGTGTACGACAGAAACCGCATGGGGGCCCTGCGCTTCAAGTTCTCGAAAGATGGGGAATTCATGGATAACGATCGCTCACTGACCACACCGCCTTGGACATCGATCCGGGAGTTGGAACACGCCAGCCTGCAAATAGAGCGGGAAGATTATACCGATACACCGGAGCATACGCGATGGATCGATATGCTCGTCGCACCCGGTTCGTCGTTGGGCGGGGCAAGGCCGAAAGCCAACGTAGTGGATGAAAATGGACGCTTATGGATCGTCAAGTTTCCGAGTGCCGGAGATACGAAAGATTCCGGGGCATGGGAGATGGTCACGGCCGAGATGGCCCGCTCGTGCGGTATCGAAATGTCCGAATGTCGGGCGCAGCGGTTTGGCAGTCGGCATCACAGTTTTATGACCGAGCGTTTCGACCGGACCGATAGGGGCCGACGGATACACTTTGCCTCGGCTATGACGTTGCTCGGTTATACGGACGGTGCGAGTCGTACGGAAGGAGCCAGCTACCTCGAACTGGCCGAATGGATCATCGCCAACTGCGACGATACGGACCGGAACCTGGAACAGCTCTGGCGTAGGATTGTGTTCAATATCGCGGTTTCGAACTGCGACGATCATCTGCGGAACCACGGTTTCCTGCTTACGCCGCAGGGGTGGCGGCTGTCACCAGCTTACGATATGAACCCTGATGAGTACGGAACGGGGTTGAAGCTCAATATCTCGGAAAACGACAATTCTTTGGAGTTTGACCTGGCCATGAGTGTCACGCCGTATTTCGGGCTGGAACCCGCTCGTGCAGAATCAATCCTCGCAGAGGTCAAACATGCCGTTTCGGGCTGGAGGAAACTCGCCACACAATACGGTATTCCCAAATCTGAGCAGGATGCTATGGAGAGGGCGTTCAGGTATTGAAAATCAAAAAAAATATCAGCCATATTAAATATACAATTGCACTTGATACCTTATGGAAATTTTATATCCTAAACTATCGTATTGCTTTTGTGTTTAACATATAGTAATGCTCGTTATTTTAATTGATGTTAAATAATATTGGTAACTATATACAAATTTACACTGAAGATATAAAGAACAAGCGGAGTTATGCACTCCGCTTGTTCTTATTTAGATTTTGGGTTGTAATCCAATGCCCTTTTCAATAGTTTGTCGAAATCCGATAATTCCGGTTGTTCCGGTGCTGTTGATTCCGTTGTTTCTTTTTGTTCCTCTATGTTCTTTTTATCCAACAAAGAATTATCAAGCAAATTGACAATTCCCGTTTTAGCAAAATATCTCAATCTGTCCTCGCTCAAATTATCCACAATAATATCAATTGGATATGCCAATACATCATTTTTTATTGAGGCATTGTATAAAGTAACGAACGGTATTTTAGGGTCTAAAGGAATACCAAATACATTATCCACATTTTGGGTGTCAATAAATATATCAGCGTTCGCCATTTTATAGAAAATAACAGGCAAACCCGCTATTTCAATAGTTGTCGTTTTCTCTATTCTATTACCCATTTATCAATTCATTATAAGTTAAACGATGCTCCGTATTCTGCAAAAATAGATTAAATCTTTGATGTTCGCCATTGTTGCGCGTATTATAACGAAATACAAATTCATCCACGTATTTTTGAATATGCTTGCGTGAGGTAAAATGGTATATGCCGACAATACCACGTTTCAGAATACTCCAAAAACCCTCAATCGTATTCGTGTAAATACGCCCATTGACATATTCGCCCTCATTGTGCTTTACAAACAGGTGGTCATAAATCTTATTGACCTGCTTATAACCCACCCACTCATCCGTATAAACCATTGCATTTTTAACGGTTTTGACAACCTCCGGTGTGATATGGGCAACCGATGTCGTTTCAATCTTGCGAGCGACAATCTTACCTTTTCTTTCGACCATTCCGAGAATCGGCGTTTTGTCCTTTACGCTCCGACCTTGCGAATTTTCAACTTTTTTATCTGCATGACGATTTTTGTTCTTGCCACCAATATAGGTTTCGTCAATTTCAACTTCATTATTCAATTCGCTATTATTTTCACAGCCAAAACATTTGCGAATACGTTGTAACATAAACCAAGCTGTTTTCTGCGTCACATCAATATCGCGTCCGAGTTGTAATGAAGAAATACCTTTTTTGTGCGATGTGACTATCCATATAGCCACAAACCATTTTCTTAACTCAACTTTCGTATTATCGAATAAAGTGGCTGTCCGGACATTGAAATACTTACCCGTATTCTTACAACGATATTTATTACCCTTGCATTTATAGACTTTTGAAGTCGCATCGAACGGCGAAACAACATTACCGTTCCAGCGCAATGATTCCAAATGCTCAATACAACTTTGCTCAGTCGGAAACGCTTTTACAATATCTATAATTGAGTTAAAATTCTTGGGTAACATATCTCTTGCTTTTAATCATGATACAAAGATAAGTATTTATTTACACTAAAGCAAATTTATTAGAACATATTTACATAAAATGTAGCGATTTAATGTATGCATTATCAATGCAATACAAAAACTCGCAAAATACAGTTTAATTTCTCTTTCGATGTTAGTAGGTAGAGTATGATGGGATACACTAAAGTATCTCTAACTTTAAATAATAACTAAAATTAATGTTATCATGAAAGAAGCTTTCAACCCCGGAGATTTAGTATGTCTGCAAAATCTCACACAACCCATTATGACTGTCAAAGGAATCACACAGAACGGGAAAGGCGAAACTTTTATAGTGTGTAGCTGGTTTTTGAATGGGAAATATATGGAAGAAAATTTTGTACCAGATTCTTTATTGAATTTAAACCATCACATATTATCACAAATTTCGTTTAATATTCAAGTGGACTATGAAAATTATGGATACGAAATAGCATGTATTAAGGCCATAGCCGCCCAAATAGAAAGATTAGAGAGAATGAAAATAGAAGAACCCGAAAGACAAGCAAAAACACAAGATGATAAGGCCGAATAGAGTAACACAACAGCCTTTAACACAATCTTTTGAAGATATGAAGCGGTAAACAGATAATTAAAATTGAAAAATTTGTACCTTTGACGTGAAATTTGGATATGCCTATGGATAGATAAAATTTAGAAGACACATATATAAAAGCGTTAGCTTATTTCGGGTATCTGAAACTTGGACACTTTCACATTATCCCCGTGGAATAAGGCGACGCTCACGCATTCATTTTGCGTGGGCTTTGTTCCATTATTCGGGGATGTAGGTAGTCCAAGACCGCAGATACCAGATATGGCAATTTAGCCCGCGCTTTTTATTTGTCTCATAACAGCGGATTGGGGCTATGAAAACAAAAAATGAATTAAACCTAAATTTTGCTATGAAAAAATTACTATTTATTGCACTTGCCGTTTTTGTGTCTTCTTGTTCGAAATCTGATGCAAATGATGGTACTCCGAACTTTTTTGCAGATACGAAATGGGAATTGATACAAGAAAAAGGATATGAAATAAGTGGGGAGTACAGGGATGAATGGAATGCAAAATCGGATGATTTCAATGCCGTTTATGTTTTCAAAAAAGACAACACCGGCACTTATACGACCTATGAATATATCAATGGAAATATGGAGAGTTCTATATCCGAAATCAGATGGCAACACAATTTGACGGCTGCGGCCTTGGCGATCAGTTTTACTGAATCCGGCGACCAAAAAATGTATAAAATAATGAGCTACGGTGGAGAGCCGATGACATTAACATTAGAAATCAGTAAGGAACAACCAGAATACGATTATAAGTATCACAATGTCGAAACGTATGTAAAAAAATAATCCCAGTTGAAAAAGAGAACGAGTGGCAACTTGTATCTTGCCACTCGTTCTCTTTTTATTCGATAGTTTGTAGTGTAAATTTGTATATAGTTACCATAATATTTTTGATTGAATATCCTTCAATCGAAAGCACATTGGGTTAAAGAATTGGTCAAATACAAGGTTGTGTTGCAAGGATTATCTTTAAAAAAGTATGTAAATTAGAGTTGATATATGTTCTCCTGTTATAAGAGATGGAATATTATAGAAGAATACGCATCAAAGATTTTGCAAAACAAAAATCTACATAGTGTGAATAATCTTGTGTAATAATACATCATCATGCACAAGATAATTAACTACAAGGAAGGTTGAATATCGAAAAACAACATTCACTCTCGAAAGGTTTTAAGAGAAAAGCGACTATATTAGTCGCTTTTCTGGCTTAAAGAGTTCATGGTTAAATATTTGTGTTTTACTCATATGGAATTTAAGGTATTCCTTTATTTGAAATATTACGCCTAATCAGCGATAGGTGGTAAGCCCAATTCTTTAAGGAATTCATTGTGACGAGCTAACGCTTCTTTTGATCTCTTTGCAATATCTTTCAGTTCATCATTAACCTTTTGTAAATCGATTGGCTCCTCTTCTTGTGCCGTGCTGACGTAACGGGTAATATTCAGATTGAAATCCTCTTGTTCGATTCGTTCTAACGAAACTCGCTTGGAATAGCGTGGTTCTTCTTTGCGAAATTGGTAAGTTTCCACAATTTTTTGAATATCGTTAGGCTCTCCGTTTTCACCCTCACGCAATCGGTTTTGACGCTTGTCCTTCTTATATCCTTCGCAGGCATTGATAAACAACACATCTTCGGATTTTTTACATTTTTTCAGGACCAAAATACACACCGGAATTCCCGTGGAGAAAAAGAGGTTGGCTGGCAATCCGATAACAGCATCGAGATTGCCGTCTTTCAGAAGTTTGGTTCTGATCTGCTTCTCTACTCCTCCGCGGAACAATACGCCGTGAGGCAGAATAATAGCCATTGTCCCATCTTCGCGGAGGAAATGGAAACCATGCAGCAAGAATGCGAAATCGGCTGCCGATTTGGGCGCAACACCGTATTTGTGGAATCGAAAATCGGTAGTGAACTCTTCTTTGGGCTCCCAACGGTAACTAAACGGAGGATTAGCGACGATCGCATCGAATTCGATTTTTTTCGCCGGATTCATTTCGTTCAGTATATCCCAGTCATTGAGTAGCGTATCTCCGTGAAAAATCTCGAATTCAGAATCCTTCACCCCATGCAATAACATATTCATACGAGCGAGGTTGTAGGTCGTAATGTTCTTTTCCTGCCCGTAAATTTTGCCGATACCTCGTCCGCCGTTACGTTTCATCTGGTGGCGGACATTCAGAAGCAACGATCCCGAACCGCAAGCGAAATCGAGAACCTTGTCTATTCTCTGCTTCGGACCCGTTGTCGGATCTTGGCTATCCAATGTTACGATCATTGAAAGAATGGTCGAAACTTGCTGCGGAGTATAGAATTCACCGGCTTTTTTCCCCGAACCCGCTGCGAATTGGCCGATCAGATATTCGTAAGCATCTCCCAATGTGTCAGAGTCACTGGAAAATTCAGAGATGCCTTCTGCAATCTTCTTGATGATTTCACATAACTTTTTGTTGCGCTCGGTATAGTTTTTTCCTAATTTCTCCGAACTAAGATTGATTTCCGAAAACAGTCCTTGAAAAGTGCTTTCGAAAGATTCATTTTCAATATACTTGAAACCGTCTTGAAGGGTTTTCAACAAATCGTCGCTTTGCGTTCGGGCCAACTCGTACATGTTCTTCCACAGATATTTCGGCTCGATCACATAGTGGATCTTTCGTCGCATCTGCTTCTCGAATTCCACAATATCGTCAGGATTTCGATCGTACCAAATCTGCAATGGGGCCAAGACTCGATTTTCGTCCGAATCGACATCGGACACTACGGGATAATCCGAACCAAGCTCTTTTTTTACGGCATCTTCATAATTGTCAGAAAGATAGCGCAAAAACAGAAATGAGAGCATATAATCACGGAAGTCGTCCGCGTTCATCGCTCCTCGCAGTTTATCTGCAATTCCCCAAAGGGCTTTACCTAATTTTTGTTGTTCTATTGCGGTCATTCTGATTCAGTCTTAGTTTCTTCTGTGATAATTTCAGGTAAATCGAATTCGTATTTCGCCAGAAAGGCTTTCAATATATCGACAAATAGATCTTTCGTATCGTGCCCCATTTCGACGGGCTCGTAAATTGAATATTTACCGTGGCTCAACAGGTTCAGGGCTCTGGCATACAATACTTCGTCTTCTACACCGTGTATGCACATAGAAAAATCGTTGTAACCGAAGAAGGTTGCGGTCTTTTCCAAAATGCTCCTTAACATGTTGAAATGATAGGTTTTTATGCTGACGTCATCCACCGTTTGCCCTTCTTTCGGTATAAGTTTTTTTAATTCGCTCAACAACGCGACATGATGAAAAAATGGGGTGTCATTCGTTGCTTGTAACGAATATCCATTGTCTCCGTTTTTGTGAAGAAAATAGCGTTTGCATTTTTTCTTTTTCAATTCATTGCACATCACGTTGAAGAAGAGATGATGATGCGACGAAATAACAACATTGAGTTTACCAGTTCCTTTTTGCAAAAGACTTGACAAATCGCTTGCCACAGCAATTGCATTGTTGTCATCGAGCGACGATATAGGATCGTCGATATAGATGTATTTTACCCAGTCGTATGACTCGGCTCCGTCGATCGTTAATTCGCAGATTGCGAGAAATATACACCAGATAAAGATGTTTTCTTCTCCGCGCGAGACTTTGATATTGGTCTGTACGACGGTTTCAGGCTCATCGTTATCGGGTTGATATGCGGGATTGGGAACATCTTTGCTGAACGATATTTCCCATTTTTCATAGTCTATTTTAAAATTGAATGTCGCATAGCGTTGCAGATACTCGAATATTTTCTCTTCGAGTGCCAATTCCCTGAATCCATTGAAAAAATTCGAATCGGTATTGATCTTCAGTACGCGATCCGCATCGGACTCGAGATCGTTGTCCCAGTGGAATAGATCTTCGGTGAAGGCGTTGAAATAAAGGGTGTCTCGTTTGTTTCCCCGACCTTTCTTTCCCCGATCTTTGAATTCCATCGAGAGCCGGGTTTTCCCGGTTCCGTTATAAGCATACAACAACACGAAATCCAAATCTTTCAGATCGGAACGAAGCCGGACGGCAATGTCGGATAACGACTTGAATGGTATGATTTTAGGCGAGTTATTCATGCCTCGATGTCATTTATATTCGGGAATAGTTGTTGCATCAAGCCTTTTTTGTGGATTTTCAGGGCTTCGAGGTGATTTGCTTGAGCGGTAATTAAATCGTCAATAGAGGAAAGGCAATCGGCGATTTTTTGTTGCTCTTGTATATTATTGGGTAATAACAGTGGGAATGCTTCTAAAATGGGCATGCGTAATGACAAAACCGTAGATTTAACGGCTTTTTGTGTTAATATAAACGAGAATGCTGTAATATAATGATACACAAATAAGGCATGGCAAGTGAAATCTTTTAATGCATATGCTCGTTGATGTAAATCAAATTTTCCAATATAATGTTTAGGGATAAATCGTCCTTCTCCCGGGATAATTATCGCCTCACAATCAAATAAGAATTTATTAGAGGTTTTTATTATCTCAGACCTATCGAATAAAGGATATTTGCCATTCTGGACATTATCTTGGACATTTGACTTGCCATTAGAAATTGTACAAATTGCGCCTATCGTAGTTTGTTCCCATTCTCCTGCATCTTGGAACTCAGGGAAGCGGTATTCCGGAACCGTTTTTCCTTCGGCAGGAAACAGATGTTGCATCAAGCCTTTTTTATGGGCTTTCAGCTCGTCTATCTTATTCTCCGCAGCCTTTATCAACGCATCGATTGAAGACAAACAATCAGCGATTTTTTGCTGTTCCCGTTTGTCTGAAATAGATGGTATTGGCAATAATATTTCTGAAAATTGTTTGTAGCTAACCATTTTTCCATCACGTATACCTTCCAGATTCTTATTCAAATCTTGAATAAATACATGCGACTTAAAATAGTACTTAAAGAATTGGTTCTCGATATCCAATCTTTTTCTCAAAATCACATAAGCTGGGCTGCAAATACCTTTGTAATCAGAATATTCTATACCTCCTTGAAATGATCGAAGACTGATTATAAAGTCTCCGACCTCTACAACTTTATAATTTTCAAGCCCCGATTCGGAGACGATAACTTTATAGTCGATTAAATCTCGCGGAACAGCTCCGTGTTCTTGTGAAATTGCAAGTATCGGAAGATCTGAATTGTGGTTTTTATTAGAAATTTGTTTAAAAACCTTATTTCCTCGCAGATAGATCCAACTTCCACATTCTTTAAATTTCGGAAACCGTAAAGCAGGAACAGCTCCTTGTTTCGTATTTTTTTTGTTAGTTTTCATAAGCCGAAAGTCCTGATATTTCGTGGCCGTCGGCCAATCGTTTCAATAGGGGGACAAGGTCGTCCATCAATGCCAGTTCCTTTTGTGTACGCGCTTTCCAACCCAATCCGAGCGGGGCGAGCAGATCGCTGAGTCGTTCACCGTCGAAGATTTCGCGTTCGACAATCTCTTTGACAAATGCATCCAATGCCGGAAACTCCAATCCATATTTGGTCGCTATGGAGGTTATCTCATTTTTATATTTTTCCTCCTTGAAAAACTCGTAACCGTCTTTGATCTCCTGCTCGGTTTTACCATTGATCTCATCGAGACTGTTGATATAGGCGACGATATCTTCTTTCTCTTCCATCAGATTCGCGCTCGATGCGACAAGTGTGATAAGCTGCTCTTTGGTAATCCGCTTTTTGGCAGTACCCCGATTCGTATATCGGGCAATAAGCCCCATGATATAGTCGTAATCGATAATCGCCGATGCGAACAATATGAATTCGAAATCGAGGTCTTCGATTTGTTGGCTGACCTGTTCTCCTCCTCTCTTTTCGCGCTTCTTTTTCAACCGACGAGCAGTATCGATATATATGCCCTTGAATGCCCGAAGCGTATCTTCCTGCATCAAGGAGTCGATCTTTGCTTTATCATCCGACTGTATATCCGTATATTGTTCCAGTCGCATTCTGAAGCGTTGTACTTCCTTGAAGCAGTTGATAAAACCGGCACGGGCTTCATCTCCGCGGAGTTTGTTGACTTCTTCGGGTTTACACTCCAGGCCATGTGACTGCATGAACTTCTCCAATTGAGAGATAGCCTCTTCATATTTCTCGATTACCTTCGGAGCGGGATCGACCAGCCAAATCTGTTTCGGGTTGTCGGTATGTTTCTCTGAAAACATTGCGATTGCCTCATCGACAGCATCCTCCAGTCCTCGGAAATCCAGAATATTGCCATAAGGCTTCGTATCGTTCAGGATTCGATTCGTACGTGAAAAAGCTTGGATCAAATTGTGCCATTTCAGGTCCTTGTCGGTATATAACGTATTCAGGTACTTGGAATCGAATCCGGTAAGCAGCATATCTACTACGATGGTAATATCTATCTTGTCTTTATGCGGAACGTCTTTATTGCCATATTTCTGTGACTTTATCCGCCCTTGAACATCCTGATAGTAGGTGTCGAACTCTGCAATTGTATGATTTGTTCCGTATTGTTTATTGTAATCGGCAATAATCATTTTTAGAGCCGCTTTCTTTTTGTCGGGCTCCTGCTGGTTATCGAAACGTTCTTGAGGCAGGTCTTCCTGTATTTGCTGTATGTCTTTATTCCCTTCGGCCGGCGGAGAGAAGATGCAAGCGATATTCAATGATTCGTATTCGGGGTTTTGAGTTTTCCGTTCCTGCTGGATCGTCTTGAACAAGTTGTAATATTCAATGGCATCGTCGATGCGTCCGGTAGCCATGATCGCATTGAACCGGCGGGAATCGGTTGCTGCATCGTGCCTCTGCAGGATCGAGTTCACGATGGCCGTTTTTGATATCTCATTGCTTTTTGTTTGATTTTTCTCCTTTGGCTTGAAATAGTCTACGTGAAAACGCAACACGTTATTATCTTCAATTGCATTCGTAATGGTGTAGGCGTGTAACAACTTTTCGAAGATGTCTTCAGTTGTTTTATACGTTTTTTGTTCCCCGTCCACTTGTGTCTGCACCGAATTCTTTTCAAATATTGGCGTGCCAGTAAAACCAAACAGTTGTGAGTTCGGAAAAAACTCTTTAATCGCCTTATGATTATTGCCGAATTGAGAACGGTGGCATTCGTCGAAAATAAATACGACGCGTTTATTCTTCAAAGGTTTCAATCGTGCTTGGTAATTCTTTTTGTGCTTTGGATCGAGAGCAATACCCAGCTTCTGGATGGTGGTTACAATTACTTTATCTGCATAATCGTCTGACAACATTCTCCGAACAAGCATTTCTGTGTTCGTATTCTCCTCGACGCAATTTTCCTGAAACTTATTAAATTCCTCCCGAGTTTGACGATCCAGGTCTTTTCGATCCACGACGAACAAGCATTTGTCGATATCTGGATTGTCTTTCATCAGAGTGGAAGCCTTGAATGAGGTCAGCGTTTTACCGCTACCCGTCGTGTGCCAGATATAGCCGTTCCCGCGATTCTGGTGCACGCAATTCATAATTGCCTTTACAGCATATATTTGATAAGGACGCATGATCAACAATTTCTGCTCGCTTGCGACCAGCACCATATAGAGGCTAATCATCTTACCCAGTTCGCATTTGGTAAGTACGGTGCTCGAAAAAGCATCGAGATTACTTACCGGTGTGTTTTGTTCCGTCGCATATTGATACACCGGAAGGAACTGTTCATCTGCGTTGAAAGAAAAATGTTGGTTGTTATTATTTGTAAAATAATAAGTATTAGTTTGATTACTAACGACAAACAACTGAATAAAACAGAGCAAGGTCTTCATGTAGCCATTGCCTGGATCATTTTTGTAATCCACGATTTGCTGCATGGCTCGCCGCGGACTGACATCATAGGTTTTCAGTTCGATC
>OWIO01001085.1_pt1 | contig 22247 bp, 19 predicted proteins | sample 1733011 | NCBI WGS metagenome assembly OWIO01 (sample SAMN05065779, study PRJEB22554) | human gut metagenome | biome: ENVO:2100002; feature: ENVO:00000062; material: ENVO:00002003 | host: Homo sapiens | place: USA | reverse complement strand
TTAGACTCTCTCATAATAGTTGGTTTTGTGTCCAACTTTTGGGGTGCAGTTCAAATTTCGTCATGACGTGCGTGAATCGGGCGTTTTTACTCACGGGAAAAATTTTCTCGAGGTGGGTTGGTTGCGTTAAAACGTCACTTTGTCCTTTGGTGCGCCCGGCGGGGGTGGGGCCTCTGGAGGTTCGCTGCGCTCATCCCGTCAGGCTGGCGCCTGCCACCCATTCACAAGGTCATGGGCGACCATGCCTCCAGAGACTCCACCCCCGCCGGGCTTTTTTGCCACGTGTTTTTATTTTGTGTGGTGCGTTTTAGTGTCATTTCCTGATTTTGTTTGACTCCGATTGGAGTCTTTCCCTGAAATGGGTTGACTCTGGTTGTTCATTTTCTGTGATCAATTTTCCGTGTTTCATTTTGTACCGCGAAAACGTTTTAGACGGTACCGAGTGTGCTTGCATGGTAGTTTGGTTCCGCGAAAACGTTTTAATCTGTACCAAATGTATTTGCCGAGGCGTTTTGTTCTGAGAAAACGTTTTAAATGGTACGAAAAATAGTTTTGCGAGAAAATGGTGTGGAATTCAACCCCTTATAAAGATTTCTTCACCCGAGATGTCCCCTTTTGCCGAAGATTTTGTTATAACCGATATGTACATATATATTTGCAGTCTTAAACAACAATACCGGGAAATATGTGTAGGGATGCAACAATACTTGTGTGAGTTGCATCTTTGTATGGATGGATGAGGGGAGAGTGTGTATTGGTTATTATGAAAAGGATTGCTTGCCAAGGAATCCTCAAACAAATATTCTTTAATGCGAAAATTTACATTGGCGGCGATGGCCGTCATTTTTGCTGTCAATCTGGCTGCCCAGAACAAGTGTACAGTCAGCGGATATATCCGGGATGCAGCTACGGGGGAGACGCTCATCGGAGCGGGAGTTATGGTGATGGAGTCAAGTGCCAAGTCATCGAGGGCAAACTCCAGAATCATTGGCGCAGTCACCAACGAATTCGGATACTATACGATCACAATCCCGTGCGGAAACATTGACCTCACTTACTCTTACGTCGGATGCGCGGATACGAAACAAAGCATTGACCTACAGCGTGATACTGTCATAAACATTTCATTGGTGCAGGCGGCTTCACTGAAAGCCTCGACTATTGTGGCACGAAAGGACGCCGGCATACAGTCCACCTATATGGGCGCATTGGAAATCCCGCAGGAGATGATCAAGAACATGCCGGTGGTGCTGGGCGAACCTGATGTCATCAAGACCATTCAACTGATGCCTGGCGTGCAGAGCGGCATGGAAGGATTTTCCGGAATCTATGTGCGTGGCGGTGGAGCGGACGAAAACCTTATGATGCTCGACGGAACACCGCTTTACAATGTCAGCCATCTGCTCGGCCTGTTGTCGGTCTTCACGCCTGAAGCGGTCAAGAAAGTCACATTCTACAAAGGCTCCTTCCCGGCACGATATGGCGGCAGGGTATCCAGCATCGTCGACGTCAGGACCAATGACGGCAATGCCAAGGGATTCCACGGCTCGGTATCAGCAGGACTCCTTTCGGAAAAACTCCACTTCGAGGGCCCTATAGCCGGCGAAAACACCACCTGGTCCTTCAGCGCGCGCGGGATGCACACCTTCCTGTTCGACAGACTGATAAAGGCCTGCGGAAGCCCTGCCAATTACGCGTTTTATGATATCAATGCCAAGGTAACCCATCGTTTCAGCGACTCGGACAAGATCTTCGTGGGATTCTATACAGGACGCGATTATTTCAGATACTCCGATTCAGACAAATCCAGTTCGAGATATTATGGCCCTGACTATGAGCCATATACGAAGTACGAAGAGGAGAATACGAAAATGAACCTCAAATGGGGAAACACATTGGCATCGGTAAGGTGGAACCATGTCTTCAGCAGCAAGCTGTTTGCAAATACCTCGGTTTCGTGGAATACATATAAGATGAACATGGTCACCAATACCAGGGAACTTCTGAAATCGGAAACGGAGAACTATGACAAGCAGTACAGGTATTCCTATACGTCAGGCATCCGTGACCTGGGCGCGAGAATTGACTTCGATTATATTCCGGCGCCTTCGCACCTGATAAAATTCGGCGGCGAATTCGTGAATCACCTTTATCGCCCGGAAGTGGAACGCTCCCGCAGTCTCAACAACCTTGACGGCAAGGAAGAAAAAAGCGACAAGGTGAACGACGCCAGCCCGAACCTTTATGGCAATGAACTGTCGGCCTACATTGAAGATGACATGACCTTCGGGGAGCATTTCTCATTCAATCCGGGATTGCACCTGAGCCTGTTTCTTGTCAATGGCCGTACATATTTCTGTCCGGAACCACGTGCCGCGGTCAAGGTCTCGTTCGGAAAGGGCTGGGCTGTCAAGACGGCTTATTCCAAGATGTCGCAATACGTGCATCAGCTCACATCTGGCAACCTCAGCCTTCCTACTGACCTCTGGGTACCTATTACCAAGAACATCAAGCCGGTAACATCGGACATCGTCTCGCTCGGCACATATTACAGCGGCCTGAAAGGATGGGAATTCTCGGTGGAGGGCTACTGGAAGCAGATGAACAATGTCCTTGAATATAAAGACGGCAAGATGTCATTCTCCACGGCTGCAGACTGGGAAGAAAATGTCGAGATGGGTCAGGGACGGTCGTATGGCGTGGAACTCTATGTCCAGAAGACACTCGGCCGCACCACCGGAACCGTCTCATATACATTGTCCAAGACCGACCGCATCTTCCGCGACGGCACCATCAACAATGGAAAACGCTTCCCGTTCGTTTATGACCGCAGGCACAACTTCTGCGTCAGCCTGAACCAGAAACTCGGTAAAAGAGTGGACTTGAGCGCAATATGGACCATTGCCTCCGGAAACTGGATGACAGTCTCCACCAGATCTACTCTCACACTTTCGCCGGACGGAAAGGGAATGTCGATGGTGGACTATATTTCCAGCAGGAACAATTACAGGCTTCCGCCGTCCCACAGGCTCGATTTCAGCGTCAATATCCACAAGAAGAAACGTCATGGCGAGCGTATCTGGAACTTCGGAATGTACAATGCCTATGGCGCCAAAAATCCTAACTGGGTGACTTTGGACAGCAGGGAAGTGAAAGACCCGGACACCGGGAAAACCACGTACACCCCGGCATTGAGCAAGAAGACCTTCCTCTTGTGCCTTCCTTCTTTCAGTTACACCTTCAAGTTCTAGAAATCATGAAAAAGTCAATATTGATAATGATTGCGGCAATGATGTCGGTCGCATGTGAGGAATACATTGACCTGCGCCGGGAAGGCCCGGAGAAGATGCTCGTGGTGAACGGCAATCTGGTGGCGGGCGACACGCTGCACACGGTTTTCCTTACCTGGGGCATGTATGACGCTGTGAAACCCGTCGAATCGGCGCATCTTGAATGCTACGTGAACGGCAAACTGGTGGCGTCTACGGACAAGATGACCGAGCCGGAGCGGTTCTCGTACAATGCCAATGCCATCCGGTTCAAGGCTCCTTTCAATGCCGGTGACGAGGTCAGGATCAAGGTCGATGCCGGCGACGCCCATGCCGAGGCGGTCGCTGTCGCTCCCAATGCTCCTGTTGTCAATGCCGTGGACACGGCTTCATTCATGGCGAAGAACAAAGGAGGCGAACTGGTCGATTTCTATATGACCAAGGTCCATCTGCAGGACGTTGCCGGAGAAAGAAATTTCTACCGTATGGTAATGTCTTATGAATCAGAGTACAGGGCTTCAGAAGTGCCGTCCGGCAGTCCATACAAGGAAGGCCAGTTCTTGTGCAGCGGATACAGGGACATCATGTTCGACAACAAGTATGAGAGCCTGCTGTACAGGAATCTTAAAATCGGTATGGAGGACAGTTCCAGTGATGCGAATAATTATTATGCCAATGAATATAACTTGTTTACGGACAATACTTTCGCTGACAAGGAATATACATTGAAACTGGCTGTGGAAAAGACGCTCCTGCATAATTATTATCCGAATTCATGGTCGCGTGATGAATATGTGCCGGCCGAGTACGGGAAAATCTGTTTCCGTGTATTGTCAATGTCCCGAAGTACCTATACTTACATGAACGACTACGCATTCGACAATTCGGAGCAGGGTTCCTGGAACTTCATTGGTGAAATTCCTTATCCGAGCAATGTCAGCGGCGGTACCGGCATGGTTTCGATTATGACTCCGGCGGATTTCCAGATTGACCTTAAAAAGAGATAGATGTTATGAGAAAGATAAATTTTGCCATTACATTGGCATTGACCCTTATGGCAGCGGTAGCGTGCGACAAGAATAAGGTCGAATATGATATGACGGATGCGGCGCGTGCCGCGATGGACAGGCTTGTCGGTGAGTATGAACTCGTCGGCGCGGAATGGGACGGGGCACCGGTGGACCTGAATGGCGACGGCGTGGCTTCCGCTTCGATTTTTGATGAATTGAAAGAGGTGCCGGACCTGACAGATGAAATCGGTATAGAGATAGATATGGAGGCGCCGTATCGGACTTCCGTGAGAATCAGCCTGCTGATAGAAGAAATCTACCTGAACACTTCAATCGCGTTTTGGAACAAGAGTGTTTTTACGCCGAAATTCTCCGTGGACTCGTCCGGGAATTATGACCTGGGCATTGACCCTTATTATGGAAAAGTATCCGATGACGGCCGCTGCCAAGGTTATTTCTATAAGATGAATGTCAGGCTGGAAGGTGATGATATCCTGTATCTTTCGGGTTATACGGTGTTGCGTGACGACCGCTCCGGACAGCCTGTGAACGGAACGCTTGTTTACAAGTTCAAATGTGTTAACGGAAAAGGAAAAAATGAAATAAAATCTTAACAATTTAATTTTTGCAGAATAAATAATTATGTCTAACTTGCGCGCCCTTTTGATAAAAAGGTTGATATAATAGATATAAAAACCAGTATAGTAGTAAGTTAGATGAATACGAAGCTTTACGAAGCTCCGCTTATGGAGCTCTCGTCTGTCGAGGTTACCTCTTCTTTCGCGACCTCCGAGTCTGTTTCCACCCCTAAAGGGCTTGATAGACTTGAATCCGTAGAAACGGATTGGGATTAAAATTCACGGATTATGAGAAAACTTTATTTTGCCGGATGTGTTTTCGCGGCTGTTGCCTGCTTGGGTGGTTGTACCAAAACGAACGATATTGAACCGGTGTCAAAGGGCGTTGACTTTTTTGCGCACGTCGACAATGTAGACACCAAAACCTCTATTGATGGTCTGAAAGTATTGTGGGCAAAGAAAGACTCGATAGCTATTCAGGTTACTAAAAACCATCTAGCATACGCGACAACTCTTGGAATATACAAATTGGCCGAGGATGCTGCCGGTACGAATGTCGGAAGATTTACATATAGTAGTGGTGGTGAGCAGATTAAAGGCGATGAAGAATTTTTTGCGTTCTATCCCGCTTCGGATTGCAAACCCAATAAGGACAATGGCTATTTCTATGTGGATTTCCCGATGACGCAGTATTACGAAGACAACATCGGCGAAAAACTGCCGCTTCCGATGTATGGCATAGGAAGTAACAGAAATGTCAGTTTCAATTATGCTGGTGCAGTGCTCAAACTCCGTGTTTGGTCAAAAGAGAAAACCTCCATACATTCTTGTGTAATCAGTGCCGATAATCTGTCCAAGAAGGCTTTTACGTATGTCAAAGATGGAAAATGGCTGACGAAACTTTGCAATGCGCACACCGTGCAGAACCTCAATATGAAAATGCGTAATCCTCTGGAAATCAGTAATGATGAGAGCAATCCTACCGTGATTACCATGATCATTCCGCTTGCAGGCACCAAGACACTTAAGAATCTTAAATTTTCCATCAATTGCGAAAAAGGCGGCTCTGAATTGGAGAAGAAAAGCCCCCTGGAAGTGACACCTGGAACTATCGTGACATTTCCTGTGAAGGAACTGACAATTGAGCCGGACAGGATGTTTGTGGATGGTCTTGAGGGTGAGATTGATACCGAATGGGTCAAGACGGCTAAAGAATCGGTCAAGGTCACAATGGTTGCTGCATCCAAACTCAGCGAAGGTAACTTCCAAAAAATTATGGAAGCAACACGTAATCTTCATGATAAGAATAAAAAGATTGTCTTGGATTTGAGCGGTGCTAATGCCGATAAAAGCACTTTGGCAGGCTTGACCACCGATAATAAGTATGTCGGTTTCTGCGGAGGAAGCAACCGCGACAAAGGCATCAAAAACATCAGTAAATTCTATCTCCCGGAAGGTATCATCACGATTTCTAATATGGCATTCGCTTATAGCGATTATACTGAAATCGTGCTGCCGTCCACATTGACCCAAATTTCCGGAAGACCATCAAGTGGCTGTGATTCACTGCGTTGGAAAGTCGCTGAAGGAAATAAATCATTCAAAGCCGATGAAAAAGGCGCGTTGTATGATTATGAAATGAAAACATTGATGGTTCTTAACGGCGGAAGCGGTGACAGCTACACTGTGAAGGATGGTACGACCACGATAAGAGAGTGGGCATTGTACGAGAACTCTGTGATCAAGACATTGACCATTCCCGCAAGCGTGACGGTACTTTCTCGGGACTGCATTTCAGGTACGCCTAATCTCACTACGATTATTTGCCTGGGCAGAAAGCCGGCAGAATTCAGACCGAACTCTGGAACGAATAAGGTAGGCCCTTCAAAACAAACCAAAACCCTTTATGTTCCAGAGGGTTGCGTTGAAATCTACAAGGAAAAATGGGCGGCTCTCCTGAAAGAAGGAAACAAAGAAGGAAACTGGGAAGTCAAAGAATGGCAGAACTAACTCATTCTGAACCGCTTGAAGCCGGAGAAAAGACGCTGCGGCAGCTCCATTGCGAAGACGATTCCGAGAACTATGGCGATCGCTGCCTTGAGGGCATTGAAACCGGTCGTGGAGGAGAGGCTGAACTGGCTTGACACCATGTAATAGGTGAACCAGAAGACGCCGGCTCCGGGCACGAGCGGGAAGATGCCGCAAAGCAGGAATACCGTGCTCGGACACCTGTCCAGGACTGCTGCGATTCGTGAGAAAATGCAGATCAGGGCTGTGGCAAGTATGATGGCGGCGAATGTGGATGCCAGATCTGCGCGAACCATTATGAGAAATGCCGCCCAGCCTAGCGCACCGATGAGACCGGCTGCCGTGTATTGTTTCCTCGGAGCACCGAACAGAATCGCGAACGCGAAAGTGCCGATGAACGCCGCCAGCGTCTGCCAGCCGAGACCAGCCGTCTCAGGATTGATGGTCATGCCGCCGAGGTCAATGATGCCGCCGGCAATCCAGCCGTCAAGCATGAATGCAATGCTGACGCCTATGGCAATGCAGAAGAAACCCAGCATCGCGTCGGTGAGCCTGGTCAGACCTGCGATATAGTCGGAATTCATGAGGTCGCGGACGCCGTTGACAAACGGAACTCCGGGAATCAGTGGCATGATTGCGCCGATGATGATGTTGCTGAGGCTGTCACCGAAGCCGATACGGTAAAATGCGATACATAACAATGTGGCCAGCAATGCGTTGCAGATGCCGCCGACAATCTTGGACATATATCGCTCGCTGAAGAACAGGCAGAAGACATAGAGCATCGCACCGATTGCGAAATCTGCCAGGCAGTCCATGAATCCGCCGCCGAACACGGCACAGAATCCCGCAGCTCCGAACGCTGCACCTGCAATCTGCTCCCACGCGGGCTTGGATTCCGCATCCCGTATCTCCTCCAGCTTTTTCCGGGCCTGTTCCAATGTATACCTGCCGGCTGCTATGTCGAAACTCAACCGGTTGATGGCCACTACCTTGGAAAGCTGTATGGCACGGATTGGAATGAACTCCACCTTGGCATACCGACCTTGAGTGCTGGTGGTGAAAATACCGTTGCTGAGCACGAAGAAATTACCGGACTCCACGCCGAAATGCGATGCGATCCTCGCCATAGTGTCTTCAACTCTGGAAATCTCCGCGCCGTTCTGCAGCAGAACATGACCGGCCTCAGAGGCCAGCTCCAGCACTTCGTCCGTGTTGTCAATTATCTCCATGCCTTTCAGATTTTGTGGCAAATATAAGGATTCTTTACTAAAAATAGTATCTTTGCAAGAACCTGAGCGTCGGTCTCACTTGGAGGATGAATCTTTTCGGTAAACGCTAATACTTTTTTGCCATGGTAAAGAAACTGATGACTTTTCTTTTGCTGACGACAGCATTGACCTTGAATTTGTCTGCGGAACCTTTTGCGGATGGACGTTTGACAGATGCGACATTGCGGCTGGATTATATCTTTTCGGGTGCGTATCACGACTTCGACATTGCGGTAGCCGGTATTCACAAACTGGACGGATGGGCCGGCAGGCGCTTGAATATGAAGGAGTTGGCGGTTCAGGGAGACGGGCAGTTGACCATGACCGACGCGGCGACCGGGGATACATTGTACCGGATGTCGTTCTGCACGCTGTTCCAGGAGTGGCTCGGAACGGAGGAGGCGCACCGCACCAGAAAGTCGTTCGAAAATGTGTTTTTGGTCCCTATGCCTGCGGCTCCGGTCAATGTCAATGTCAGGCTGCTGGACAGCCGTAACCAGGTCAGCGCGGAGTTCTCCCATCCTGTGGATCCCGCTGATATACTGATAGATCCGGTGGATGTGTCCGGGAAGCCGGAGTGCCGCTTGCTGCATGGTGACGGAAATTCGCGTGACCGTATAGATGTCGTGATTATGGCTGAAGGTTATGACCGCAATGATACCGGAAAGTTCTACAGCGATGCGGAAACGGCAGTCCGGAATCTGATGTCGCATGAACCTTTCAAGTCGATGCAGGACAGGTTCAACATCATTGCGGCAGCTACCGTTTCGGAGGACAGCGGCGTGAGCGTCCCGCGTGCGGGAATCTGGCGCAATACTGCATTGTCGTCGCACTTCGATACCTTTTATTCCGACCGGTATCTGACGACCGGAAAGCAGTTTCGCATGCACGACATTTTGGCCGGAATCCCTTATGAATCAATCATTATCCTGGCCAATGCCGATACTTATGGCGGGGGAGGAATCTATAATTTGTATACATTGGCATCTACCGGACATCCTTCGTTCGGGCCAGTGGTAGTCCATGAATTCGGTCACAGCTTTGCCGGTCTGGCGGATGAATATGCCTACGACGGTACGGCGCCTGCTGACCAGACCACCGATGTGGAGCCTTGGCAGCAGAACATTACGACCAAGGTGGATTTCGCGTCCAAATGGCAGGATTTATATGAGCAGGGAACTGCCGGACTCGTGGAAGGTGCTGCCTATCAGCCGAAAGGCTATTGGCGCGCATGCGAGGATTGCAGGATGAGGACCAATGCAGCACCGGAGTTTTGCCCTGTCTGCCGCCGTGCCGTGGAGAACATGATCAGATATTTGACGGAGGCTTTATAAATCCGTCTTTTCTGTCTATCTTTCTATCTTTGCGGAACAAAACTAAAAATTATGAAAAATTTCACTAAATCTATCCTGCTGGCACTTTGTCTGCCGGCAATGCTCGTTTCGTGCGGAAACGGCGGCAATGCTCCGAAGAATCCGGGAGAAAAGGCTGACACCCTGAGACTTATGACTTACAATGTCGGCGTGTTCGGAAAGTATGTCGAGGACAGCGCCCCGATGATCGCGTCAATGATCAAGGAAATGGGTGCCAACACATGCGCGCTCAATGAATTGGACAGCTGCAACACCCGTCACAATGTCTATCAGGCCAAGTACCTGGCAGAGTGTCTTGGAGAAGGCTGGGATTATGCATTCGGCAAGGCTATTTCTTACAGGGGCGGAAGCTACGGCGAAGGCCTCGTGACCAGGGACACCGTAATCAACCGCTACAATATCACTCTTCCGCAGGGAGAAGGTGCCGAGCAGCGTGTGTGCGCGGTCATTGAAACACCTAAGTACGTATTCGCATCGGTTCATCTGGACCATGTGTCTTCCGTAGCGGCACTTGAACAGGCCCGCATCGTGACCACCACATTGCAGAAAGCTTATTACAAGAGCCACAAGCACGTGTTCCTTTGCGGAGACATGAACGTGACCCCGGAATCCGAGGTCATGAAATATTATTTCAAACATTGGACAAACCTCTCAGGCACAGGCGTTTCCTTCCCGTCACGCGACTCCAAGATCTGCATCGACTACATCCTCCTCATGAAGAACAAGGCCAAGGTCAATGTCCTCGACGCCAAGGTCTGCCGCAAATTCGAGACCGGCGATCCTCAGATGGCATCCGACCATTTGCCAGTCTACGTGGAGCTGGAACTGCTGTAATCCCGCCTTGTAAAACATCTTTACAGGATTGTAAAGTTTTTTTACATTGATGAAATAGAATTTATTGTCGCAATCATTGATTCACAGGCGTTTACGCTGATTGGCACATCTCGTGCATCACTTCGGCATAAACGAGAAATTATGAAATCAATGATTGCGATAATATTTTTGTCGGCCATGCAGCTGAATGCCGGAGCGCAGATGATGACATTGCGCGACTGCATGGAGTACGCCGTGTCGAATTCCACGCAGGTGAGGATTCAGCAGTCGAAAAACGATGATGCGCGGCTGGACAGGCGCGATGCCATATTGGCTGCGTTCACGCCTTCCGCCGACGGCAATTCCTACGGCTACTACAGGTGGGGACGTTCCATCGACCCGGAGACCAATACCTATGTCACGACCACGTCGCTGAACCAAGGCTTCTCAGTCTCCGCCGGCATCACGCTGTTCAACGGCTTTTCGGCCATCAATAACCTGAAAATCGCGCGCACATCCATGTCAATGGGCCTTTCCCAGGAGCGGCAGGAGCGCGACAAAGTCTGCCTCGCCACGATGGAGGCTTATTTCAATGTCATTTATTATACGAAGCTGACCGAGATTCTGGAGGACAAGGTGAACAATGCCAAATCGGCGGTTCGATTGGCAGAACGTCAGGAACAGCTCGGTTCCAAAGGTTATGCGGACGTGGTCCAGATGAAGGCTGACCTTGCCGACCGCGAATATGAACTGATGACTGCGAAAAACAGCCGGGACAATGCACGGATAACCCTCGAAGATGTCATGTATTGGCCTGTGGATGAGGAACTTGTAATAGATACGGATCTGACGGCGTTACAGCCTGCAAGCAAGCAGGACATTGCTGCGGATGACATCGTCAACACGGCCGCGAAGTCAATGCCGTCCGTCCTTATTGCCCGCAACCAGCGTGACAATGCCTTTTATAGTTTGAGGACAGCCAAGTGGCAATTCCTGCCTACGCTCGGACTCTATGGCGGCTGGTCCACAAGCTATTACACATATCCGGGTCAATCCGGCTATACTCCGGTACCTTATGGCCGGCAGTTCAGGAATAACGGTGGAGAATATCTACAGCTGTCATTGACTATTCCTATATATGACCGCCTTTCCAAGCATACCGCATTGGCGAAAAAGCGCAATGCCTATCAGCGGGCGAGTCTCGAATATGACAAATCATTGCGCGACGTGGAATCGGAAGTCCGCCGTGCGGTGCAGGACAGGGATGGAGCAGAAGCGGCATTGCTGCAGGCGGAAAGGCGCGCGGAAGTTTATGACGAGGCGTTCAGGCTGAATGCGCGCAAGTTCGAACAAGGATTGATTTCTTCGATTGAATACAATACGGCTTCGTCCAACTATCTGAAAGCGCAGGCTGAAAAGCTCAATGCGGAGCTTCAATACCAGCTGAAAAGACGTGTAGTCGATTATTATAATGGTGTACCATATCTGGAGCAGTAAAAAATTAGCATTATGGATAAGATCATTGAAAAGAAAAAGGGAATTGCGGCAGCGTTCACTAAAAAAGCATTGAAATATTGGGCTGCGGCAGCATTGGCATTATTGCTTATTGTCCTGATTTTCACGGGGAAGGGTTCGGCATTGAGAGTCGACGGCAGCGCGCTCATCACGGGCGAGGCGCGTCGGGGCGAGTTCAATGACTATATTCGCGTGAGCGGTCAGGTGCAGCCGATGACGACCGTGCAGATAAGCCCGACCGAAGGCGGCAACGTCCAGCGCATCGTCGCCGAGGAGGGGAGTAAGGTCAATGCCGGTGACGTCATTGTCGAACTGTCGAATGAAAACCTTGACATGCAGATACTTAACTCAGAGGCGGAACTCGCCGAGAAGGAAAATATCCTGCGCAATACATTGATTTCCATGGAGCAGCAGAAACTTTCCGTAAGGCAGGACAAGCTCACGCTCCAGATAGAAGTGCGCAGGGCCAAGAGGGCGTATGAGCAGAACAAGGCGCTGTACGAGGAAAAGCTCATTGCAAAGGAAGAATATCTGAAAGCGGCTGAGGATTACGAACTTGCGAAGGACAAGCTGGACCTGGTCATCAATAGGGAACGTCAGGACAGCCTTTACAGGAGCACGCAGATTTCGCAGATGCACGAGAGTCTGGAGAATATGCGTGTGAACATGTCCATGATACGCCGCCGTAAGGAGAATCTTTCCGTGAAGGCGCCGATCAGCGGTGAACTCGGTCTGCTGGATGTGGAACTCGGTCAGTCAGTAGCGGCAGGGTCGAAAATCGGACAGATTAATAATCTGGATTCGTATAAAATTGAAGCTCAGATAGATGAGCATTACATTGATAGAATTGTGCCTGGTCTCGAGGCGACTTTTGAGCGTCAGAATGAGAAATATTCGGCGTCCATCCGCAAGGTTTATCCGGAGGTCCGTGACGGTAAATTCAAGGCGGATTTCCGTTTCGAAGGTCAGCAGCCGGAGAATATCCGTGCGGGGCAGACATATTATATGAATGTACAGCTCGGCCAGCCTGCCGAGGCGATCATAATACCACGCGGTTCATTCTATCAGGCAACCGGCGGCAAGTGGGTGTATGTGGTCAATGCCGATGGGACGAAAGCTGTGAAACGTAGTGTCCGCATCGGCCGCCAAAACCCTCAGTATTACGAAGTTATAGAAGGCCTGGAGCCGGGCGAGAAGATTATCATATCCTCTTACGACAGTTTCGGCGACAAAGATGAACTGATTATCAAATAGCTATGAACACATATCTGAAATTTCTCTCGAAAAATAAACTCTATGCAGTAATCGAGGCATTGGGCCTGTCAGTGGCACTGGGATTCGTCATATTGCTGGCTTCTTATGCCAGGACAGAGTTCAGTGTAGGCGCAAGGCAGCCGCTTTCCAAGCAGCTGTATGCTATCGGCACGGGAGCGTGCATCGGAATGACGTACGGGACTGCGGAGGAGTTTTTCCCGTCAGTGCCCGAGATAACATCCTGGACCAGAGTCGGGGCGTATGGCGATGCCGATGTCATTGTCAATGACGACTATTATGCCGCCGAGGCGGTCTGTGTGGACACGAATTTCCTGCAGCTGTTTGACTACACGCTCTCAGGCTGTGACAAGAACTGCATACTTGCGGGACTGAATGATGTAATCCTTTCCGAAAAGTTCGCGCATAAGGCATTCGGCAGCTCTGATCCTGTGGGACGCACCATTAAAATAGGAAAAAACAGGTTCACGGTAACTGGCGTGATTCAGGATTTTGGGCCTTATGATGAACTGCAGTATTATGACATCTTCCTGAGCATCAGGCAGCTGGATGGCATGGTCCAGAGAATGGACAATTTCGGTATGGTCAATACTTTCGTGACGCTGCAGGATGGTGCTTCGCCTGACGCTGTGGCTGAAAAGCTGCTGGACAAGTATGTGGATTATTGGAAGGATTTCTACACACGCGACGGCTCTGGCGGACATTTCATATGGGGCTCCACGTTGACAAGGCTTGACCGGCTCTATTTCAGCAAGATAGACGTGTACAGCCCGTTGCGTCATGGTGACAGGAAGATCGTTGAGGTACTTCTGGCGGTAGCATTGATACTGCTGATATCAGCCATTTTCAACTACATAAACCTTACTGTGGCTCAGACGGGAAAACGGGCAAAGGAGATGGCGACGAGACGTCTTCTCGGCGAGTCTTCAGGCAGCATTGTCCGCAGATACCTTATGGAATCGTTCTTGTTCACATTTGTTTGCATGCTGTCCGGCGTGCTGGTCGCCCTGCTGTTCAAAGGCTGGATAGAGACTCTTCTCAATACGGCTATAGTTCTTGTTCCGGATGCGGCTACCATTGCGGCCGGCGTCATTGTGCTCGTGCTGGTTTCGGTTCTCTCCGGGCTCCTTCCTGCATTTATGGTGTCGAGATTCAAGCCTATAGCTGTCGTGAAGGGCGATTTCAGGTTCCGCAGCAAGATGGTGTTCAGCAAGGTCTTTATCGTCTGCCAGAACATCATAAGCATGGTTCTTGTCGCGGTTGCATTGACAATGACTCTCCAGATGCGCCATCTGGTATCTTTGCCGGTAGGGTACAATACAGATTTGCTGTCGGTTTCCTCATGGGCGCTCGGCTATAACAATATGGCTGCCCAGGAGGCTCTGCATCAGAGACTTCAGGCTCTTCCGCAGGTGGAGACGGCGGTTATGGCGGTGCAGCTTCCGTTATCATGTGGAAGCAATGGCGTACATATCGAGGGTGAGGAAATGTCGTGGCTTCAGCTGCCTGCTTTTGACAGTACGGCATTCAGGCTGCTTGGGTTCAATGTGATAGAACAGTATTCCGATCCTATTGAAGGGACTTGCTGGTTTACGGAGGAGGCGCAGCGGCGTTATGGGATTACTGCCGGGAACAGGACTGTCGGGACCAATAAAGACGGCGAGCCGCAGTTTGAGTGCTGCGGTATAATAGCGGATTTCCGTGCGCGTGATCCTCTTTATAAACCAATGCCTGACAGTCATCGGGCTGTGCAGAACCGTTCCGATGTGTGCATGAATCATCTGCTGAAGGTGCGTGGCGACAGGGCCGAGGCGTTGAATGCTGTCCGCGAGGCATGGCGTGATGTGGCGAAGGAGTATATCGGTGTGCCGCGCGAAACGGACATATATTATATAGATGACTTCCTGGCGGATTCATTGACAGGGACGCGGAACACTATGAAGCTGGTGATGACATTCATGGTGCTTGCCATATTGATTTCTGCGCTCGGCCTGTTCGCGATGTCCGTCTACTACACTGAGCAGCAGGCGCGTCAGATCGCCCTCCGGAAGATTTTCGGCTCCGGTGTCAAGTCTGCGGCCTGGAAGCTCTCGAAGTCGTTCATGCTGATGACAGCCGTCGCCGTCGTGATCGCGATTCCGGTATGTATCTGGTCAATGCGTTACTACCTGGCAGATTTTTACAATGCCATAGACTTCCCGTGGTGGGTAATCCTCGTTGCGGCAGCATTGACCTTCCTCATCTCCTTCGTCTCGATAATTTCCCGGACCTGGAGTTCCGCCGCGGAAAATCCGGTCGAAGTCCTGAAACAGGATAATTGATGGTACGCCGTTGCCGGATAATGATTATATTTGTATTCACGAAAACAATATTGATTTTATGAAACAGATATCTACATCCAATGCGCCGGCGGCTATCGGGCCATATAGCCAGGCGATCGAAGTCAACGGATTTGTTTACACATCGGGACAGCTTCCGATTGATCCTGCTACGGGAGCATTTCCGGAGGGGGGAGTGCAGGAGCAGACCAGGCAGTCGCTTCTCAATGTGCAGGCGATTCTCGCTGAGGCTGGGCTGACTCTTTCCAATGTCGTGAAAACCACAGTGTTCCTCGCGGATATGGGAGATTTCGCTGCAATGAATGAGATTTATGCTCAGTTCTTTACCGAGCCATTCCCTGCCAGATCGGCAATCGCAGTGAAAGCTCTGCCTAAGGGCGCCCTCGTGGAAATCGAGGTGGTCGCTGCAAGATAATCCGGTAACAAATAAAAAACGAGACGCATGCTTGAATTCGGCATGCGTCTCGTTTTTATTCGTCGGTATACCCGCGCGGGATTACACGTTAGTCGTGGAGACCTTTTTTGCGCAGATAGTTAAGCAACTGCTCAGGACGGTCGGTCTGGATCATGGAAGCGCCTAAAGCGATGACCTGGTCGTAGACCTCGGCAGGATCTCCGCAATCAAGAGCCTTGTCATCATCGAGATAGCCGCAGAGGCTGCCCCAGATGGTATTGACCCAGAGCTTGGAACCGCTCTCGACGACTTTCTTGAAGCAGTCGGAAACCTCAGGAGTGAGTTTCTTCCAGCAAACCTCGTATGCCAGAGGAACGGTCTTGGTGTCCATGTATTCCTGGAAAAGTTTCTGGCCCTGCTCTTTCTGGATATCAATGATAGGCATGTACATCATGTTGTGCTCGTGAGCAGCCATTTTCTCGGCAACAGAAGCTACTGAATGTTTGCCTTTGATGAGAATCTGGTCAGTGACGCCAAGTTCCTCGGTGATGGCGAGAACCATATCGTAATACTCATATCCCTGGTCCACGTTTACGCAGATGCGGTCCTTGCAGCATTCGAGAGCTTCACGGAGAGTGCAGATGTGGAGAGAATCCGTAGCTACGCCGTGTGCGCGTCTGAGTCTGAACTGCTTGAGTTCATCGAGAGTGTAGTCGCTTACGCGGCCTTTGCCAGTGGTGCAACGGTCGATGGTCCAGTCGTGTGAAAGTACGAGAACGCTGTCCTTGGTAAGCTTGAGGTCGAGTTCCATGATGTCGGCGCCCATCCTGATAATGGATTCGATGGCAGGGATGGAGTTTTCCGGATAGTTTCTCCAGTCACCTCTGTGGCATGCTACGACTACATACTTGGAATTCGGGTTGTGGATTTGTGCCGCGATCATTTCAGCGCGATTCGCATACTGTGGAGCCGCCTCCTTGCAAGATGCCATGCAGCAGATTGCTGCAATGAAAATCATCAGTCTTGTTTTCATATAAATTTAGTGTTAAAGTTTTCATGTCCGTGAACAAGAGCGGTTTTCGCGCGCCGGTCACATCAGACAAAGTTACGAAAATATTACAAAAAACAACGGAATCTCCCGGCTTTCTTTGCCCGTGTGGATTATTTTTGATAACTTGCGGCGCTTTTTTAGGCAGTCACTTGCCGAGAAAAACTAAACATAAACAGAAAAACTAAATTGCTAAAACATTAACATGGGTATTATTGATTACTTCAAGATTAGCGGGCCGTCAGAGAAAAAGGTGCCTGCTGCCGCTGTCCAGAAAACTTACAAGAAATTCGCTATGCAGTCGTTCCTTGCCGGAACACTCGGCTATAGCTTGTATTATGTCTGCAGAACGACTCTCAATGTGGTAAAACAGCCTATCATGGATAGCGGACTCATGGATGCGACACAGATCGGTGTCGTCAGTTCATGTCTGCTCTTCGCTTACGCGGCAGGCAAGTTCGTAAACGGATTCCTTACAGACTACAGCAACATCAAGCGTTTCATGGCTGTCGGCCTTTTCTCATCTGCCCTGATGAACCTTATCATGGGTTTCCTCGGAGCATCCGAAGCCATCGGCGCTACATCCAATATCCTGTTTTTCATCTGCTTCTGCATAATGTGGGCAGTGAGCGGCTGGTCACAGTCCATCGGTTCGCCTTGTGCAGTCGTGGCGCTGTCGCGGTGGTTCCCGCTGAAGACCAGAGGTACATTCTACGGATTCTTCAGCGCAAGCCATAACCTTGGCGAGTGGTTCTCATTCCTTTTCGTCGGTATCATCGTAAGGTCTTTCAGCTGGCAGTGGGGCTTCATCGGAGCAGCCATCGCCGGTTTCATCGGTGTGGCATTGATCATTTTCTGGATGCATGACACGCCTGAGGGATGCGGACTTCCTCCGATCGAGGAACTCACAGGTGAGAAGAAAGAAGAAAAGAAAGAAGAAACCAAGGATGTCAAGGCTATCCAGAAGCAGGTACTCAGAAATCCTGGCGTATGGATTCTCGCGCTTTCCAGCGCATTCATGTATATGAGCCGCTACGCCATCAACGGCTGGGGCGTGCTCTTCCTCCAGAAAGTCAAGGGCTTCGACCTCGGAGACGCGACCTTCATCATTTCCATCAATGCCATTCTCGGCGTCATCGGAACAATCTTCTCCGGATGGATTTCTGATGTGGCTTTCCGCGGTGACAGAAAATACCCGGCATTCGTGGCGGGAGTCCTGGAAACCATCGCATTGGCCCTCTTCCTCTTCGGCGGAAACAGCTGGACGCTCAATATCATTGCAATGATCCTGTTCGGTATCGCGATCGGCGTGCTGATTTGCTTTGTAGGCGGCCTGATGGCAGTGGACATCGTTCCTAGAGAGGCGACCGGTGCAGCGCTCGGCGTGGTCGGCATGGCAAGTTACCTGGCTGCCGGTGTCCAGGACATCATCAGCGGTGTTCTCATTGACGGCAATGCAGTCGAGACCGTAGTGGACGGTGCCAAGGTCATGAGCTACGATTTCGGTCCTGTTTCATGGTTCTGGATTGCTGCCGCAGCGATTTCTTTCATCCTTCCTGTCTTCAACTGGAAGCGCAAGGTAAGCAACGAATAAAATTTTGAAACACCAATATTTTCAAGCGCAGGCCATCCGGTCTGCGCTTTTTCATGCCCCCACCCCGAGGAAAACTAATTTTTATTTCATAAATTTGAAGGAAACAGTTTTTGACTCGTATTTCTCAAGGATTTAGGGTGAGGGTAACATGATTGAATGATTTGAAACTGAATCTGATTCGGGAGAATAGGGTCGAAGGCGAAATACACTTAATTCAATGAACACACACGTAGTCATCATGGCCGGAGGCATCGGCAGCCGACTCTGGCCCGTAAGTACCCCTTCCAAGCCGAAGCAATTCATAGATATGCTCGGGCTCGGAAAGACACTCATACAGCTCACGGCAGAGCGTTTCATGCCACTTTGCGGACCTTCCGGAATCTGGGTCGTCACCTCGGCCGGATATGTCTCCGATGTCCGCGCGCAGCTGCCATTTGTCCCTGAAGACCAGATACTTGCGGAACCGGTAGCGCGCAGCACAGCCCCGTGCATCGCCTACGCCTGCTGGAAGATCATGATGAAAGATCCCCAGGCCAATGTCGTAGTGACACCATCTGATGCCATTGTCCTGAAAACGGAAAAATTCAGGGACTGCATTCGTAAGGCATTGGAATTCACTGAGAAATCTGGCAGCATTGTCACCATCGGCATTCATCCTTCGAGGCCGGAGACAGGCTATGGCTATATCTGCTCTTCCGTACCGGAAACGGATGCGGTGGTCAAGGTGGACGCCTTCAAGGAAAAGCCGGATGCCGTTACCGCGCAGAAATACATTGACGCAGGTAATTATTTTTGGAATGCCGGAATTTTCGTGTGGACGGTTCAGACGATTGTGGAACAGTTGAGGAAGTTTGCGCCGCAGATTGCCGGCGTTATGGACAGGCTCGCACCGGCATTGTACACTCCTGAAGAGAAATATGTTCTGGCGAAGCTTTTTCCGACCTGCGAGAAAATTTCCATCGACTATGCCGTCATGGAAAAATCCGACTCCATTTATGTGATTGCGTCCGATCTGGAATGGTCGGATCTTGGCAGCTGGAGCTCGATTGGAGAAAAAAGTGTCCATGATGGACATGGAAATACGGCAGTCGGGCCGGATGTCCGCCTGAACGGGTGCGAAAATTGCATTGTTCATGCTTCCGGGCCTGGAATGGTCGTCGTGAACGGATTGAAGGACTACATTGTCGCGGAAAGCGGCGGCAATATTCTTGTCTGTCCGATCTCGGATGACCAGCGGATCAAGGAATTTACAGAGCCTAAACGGGATTAAATTATTATTTATATGGCACTTGAGCGTCCACATTACAAGACTGTCATCATTTCGGATGTGCATATTGGCGCACCTTTTTCCAAGGTGCGTGAAGTTACCGAGTTCCTCAGCTCTGTCAATTGCGACAGGTTGATTCTGAATGGCGATATCATAGACGGATGGCAGCTGAAAAATTCCAGTGACAAGTGGACTGTGGTGCATTCGGCGTTTTTCCATGTAATCATGAAGATGATGGAAAAACATGGCACTGAAGTGATTTATGTCACAGGTAACCATGATGATTTCCTGGATCCTCTGGTGCCGTCCAAAATGGCCAATATCAGTCTGGTACATGAGTTTGTCATAAAGGAAGACAAGCATTCGTACGTGGTTATCCACGGCCATGCTTTCGACAGTATAACGGCACGTCTGAGGTTTCTTGCGAAACTTGGCGATGTCGCATATAATCTCCTGTTGAAATTCAACAATGTCTGGAACAAGGCCCGCATGAAACGCGGCAAGGAATACTATTCGCTCTCTGCCGTCCTGAAGCACAAGGTAAAGCAGGCTGTATCAGCGATTTCCGGATTTGAATCAGACCTCGCTTCATTTGCCAAGGCGAAAGGATGCGACGGCATTATCTGCGGCCATATCCATCATCCGGAAGACAAGATCCTGAAGGGCGGCATTCATTATCTGAATTGCGGCGATTGGGTGGAATCCCTGACCGCTCTTGTGGAAAATTACGACGGGGAATGGCGTATTGCGCGTTACGGCGCCGTTCAGCAATAGGTAAACCTCTAATACTGTTATAGATATGAAGTATTTGTTCATAATACAAGGCGAGGGGAGAGGGCATCTCACCCAGGCGATGACGATGGAAAAATTGCTTCATTCACGCGGACATGAAGTCGTGGAAATGCTGGTAGGCAAAAGTGAATCCCGTACCTTGCCGGCTTTTTTCACGGAAGGCGTCAATGCCCCTATAACTTATTTTGAGTCAGTGAATTTCGTGTCTGCGGCGCAGGACAAACGGCCAGATGCGCTGAAAACTGTGCTCTTCAACCTGGCGATGTCACCGAAATTCATACCGTCTATATCATTGATCCGAAATCATATAAAGGATAGTGGCGCGGACGTTGTGGTGAATTTTTACGAGATTCTGGGAACTATCGCGCACGGCCTTACCGGAAGGAAAGTTCCGATGGTCTGCATCGGACACCAATTCCTTTTCTTGCACAAGGACATGCATATTCCTGAATTCGGCTACGAAGGTCACATCGCATTGAACCTGTTTTCGCGCGCGATAGCGACCGGGGCCGAGAAGGTTTTGGCGCTGTCTTTCAGGCAGATGCCGCATGACGGGAAGATCAGGGTGGTGCCGCCGTTGCTGCGCCCTGAGGTGCTCGCGTACCGGAACAGCCCTGATTTCAAGGACGGCGACTACATTCTCGGGTACATGCTCAATGCCGGTTTCGCGGAGGAGGTGAATTCATGGCATGAGGCCCACCCGTCCGTGCCTCTGCGCTTTTTCTGGGACAATGCTGCCGAGGCCCCGGTCAAGGTCGTGGATGACACGCTCATCTTCTATTATCTGGATGACAAGGAGTTCCTGCGCCAGATGGCAGGTTGCCGTGCATACGCGTCTACCGCCGGTTTCGAGTCCATCTGCGAGGCAATGTATCTGGGCAAGCCGCTGATGATGGTGCCTTCACATATCGAGCAGAAGTGCAATGCCTATGATGCCACACGTGAAAGTGCCGCGATAGAGTCTGACAAATTCGACCTTTCAGTGCTTCTGGATTTCGCGGAAAAAGGCCACTTCCACCGCGACGAGAAATTCCCTGATTGGGCTCTCTCCGCAGCGGAAGTGATTGTAAATGAGCTAGAGACTCTCGCTTAGGAATTTATTCAATGACATGCAGATGTCTCTGTAAGTGCTTTCGAAATCTCCTGTGTACCAAGGGTCCGGAATTTCGCGTTCCTCTCCGGCCAATGACATGAGCATCCGGATTTTGCCCTCTTTGTCGCCGAATCTTTGTTTCATGTCCCTAAGATTGGCCCAGTCCATGACGAAGATGTGGTCATAATATAAGTAGTCCTCATCCGTCACCTGCCGTGCACCTCTTTTCTGAAACGGGATGTCATGTTTCCTCAGGCATTCCTTCGCCGGCGGATAGATGTCATACCCTATGACTTCATCCGAAGTAGCCGCTGAACTTATCTCGAATTCCTCCTCACGCCCAGCATCCTTCACCATTTTCTTCATTATCATCTCCGCCATCGGGCTTCTGCATATATTCCCCAGGCACACGAAAAGTATCTTTACCTTATTTTCAGACATATTCCAGTTGTCAATCTTTTTTCTTTAATCAAATTTACGACTTTTTTTCATGAATGACGTGCGCGATAAAACGTTTTTCGCGCACGTTATGTCCGAAAATGATGTGACCCCCAAAGATTGGACGGTTTATAGTTCTTGATTTATTAGAAT
>OWIO01001078.1_pt1 | contig 22312 bp, 19 predicted proteins | sample 1733011 | NCBI WGS metagenome assembly OWIO01 (sample SAMN05065779, study PRJEB22554) | human gut metagenome | biome: ENVO:2100002; feature: ENVO:00000062; material: ENVO:00002003 | host: Homo sapiens | place: USA | reverse complement strand
TCTACACAAGGAGTATCGTCGGCAGCGTCAGATGTGTATAAGAGACAGACCTGAATCCGTTACGTGGTATCGCTTCTATGCACTGCTCGGCAAACACCGATCTGGAAGGTAAAAACACAGCTATTTTCTTCGGTCTGTCCGGAACCGGTAAAACCACTTTATCGACCGACCCGAAACGTTTGTTGATCGGGGATGACGAACACGGTTGGGATGACGAAGGAGTGTTCAACTACGAAGGCGGTTGCTATGCAAAAGTAATCAATCTGGACAAAGACAGCGAACCGGATATCTACAACGCCATCAAACGTGACGCCCTGTTGGAGAACGTAACTGTAGATGCAAACGGCAAGATCGATTTCAACGACAAATCGGTAACTGAAAACACCCGTGTTTCTTATCCGATCTATCACATCAAGAATATCGTCAAACCGGTATCTAAAGGCCCGGCAGCCAAACAGGTTATCTTCTTGTCAGCCGACGCATTCGGAGTATTGCCTCCGGTATCCATCCTGAACGCAGAACAGACAAAATATTATTTCCTGTCCGGATTTACCGCAAAATTGGCAGGAACAGAGCGTGGAATTACCGAGCCGACACCGACTTTCTCTGCTTGTTTCGGAGCTGCTTTCTTATCACTGCATCCCACCAAATATGCAGAAGAGCTGGTAAAGAAAATGGAAAAATCAGGTGCTAAAGCTTATTTAGTAAACACCGGATGGAACGGTACCGGCAAACGTATTTCTATTAAAGATACCCGTGGTATCATCGATGCCATCCTGGACGGTTCTATCGATAAAGCTCCGACCAAAACGATCCCGTTCTTTGATTTCGTTGTTCCGACCGCTCTGCCGGGCGTAGATCCGAAAATCCTCGATCCCCGCGATACTTATGCTAACGCAAGCGAATGGGAAACCAAAGCAAAAGATCTTTCAGAACGGTTCATCAAAAACTTCAAGAAATTTGAGGGTAATGCTGCCGGTAAAGCTCTGGTTGCTGCAGGACCGAAACTTTAAATTACAAGACTCCCGGAAACGGGAGTTTTTTTTATAGCTTCCCAAAACCTATCGAAAAAGCATGTAATTTGAAATAAAGCAGAAACTCACAATAATTCCCGATAATAAAAAATAATAGGGTAAAAACACATATTATCCGAATGCTTCGAGAAGACTTCAGACAACAAATACACTTTAGAAGCATTGTTCGGCTCGAACAATTCACTCCAATGTGTCCTAAAAGAAATTCTATTATGAAAAAAGAGGGTGACTTCCCCCTCTTTTTCCTATTATCCCATATATCCCTTCATGATTCCCCGCTTACTGTTGCGGACAAACATGATAATTTCATCCCTTTCTCTGGAAGCAGGCATTTCAGCTTCTATTCTTTCGATAGCATCGGAGTTGTTAAGACCCGATTGATAAAGAATGCGGTAAATATCCTGGATTTCATTAATTTTCTCGTTTGAAAACTCCCGACGGCGCAAACCGATAGAATTTACTCCGACATATGAAAGCGGTAAACGGCCGGCTTTTACATAAGGAGGTACATCTTTTCCAATCAAAGAGCCTCCCTGGATCATCACATGTTTGCCGATATGCACAAACTGATGGACAGCGGTCATTCCTCCCAGAATCGCAAAATCGTCTACGACCACTTCACCCGCCAACTGACAGGCATTGGTGATGATACAATTATTACCGATCTTACAGTCATGAGCGATATGGGCATAAGCCATAATCAAACAATTATCCCCGATTTCAGTAACTCCCTTAGCAGCAGTGCCCCGATTAACAGTCACACATTCGCGGATAGTCGTATTATCTCCGATTTTTACAATGGTCTTTTCACCTCTGAATTTCAAATCCTGGGGTACAGCAGCGATCACTGCTCCCGGAAAAATTTTACAATTCTTACCGATATGGGCACCTTCCAGAATAGTTACATTCGATCCGATCCGCGTACCTTCTTCTATCACCACATTTTTATCAATCGTCACAAAGGGTTCTATCACCACATTATCAGCAACCTGAGCTTCCGGATGAACATATGCTAACGGTTGTTTCATTCGTTTATTATTTAATGAATACTATATTACCTGAATAAAAAATTTCAGCCTGCAAATATAATTATAAGTTTTTGGTTTTTGCGACCTGAGCCATAAATTCTCCTTCACAAACCAGTTTTTTTCCAACATAAGCATATCCCTTCATCTGCACGATACCTCTTTTTATAGGTGCTGTAGTGATTAATTTGAAGACCAGTGTGTCACCGGGCACTACTTTATTCCGGAATTTCACCCCGTCGATCTTCATAAAATAAGTCGAATAGTTTTCGGGATCAGGCACTCCACTCAGCACCAATATACCACCACATTGCGACATCGCTTCCACAATCAACACGCCCGGCATCACCGGCTCATCAGGAAAATGTCCGACAAAATGAGGCTCGTTCATGGTCACATTCTTGCAACCGATCACCATGTTTTCAGTTACTTTATAAATCTTATCGACCAATAAAAACGGTGGGCGGTGAGGCAGTAAAGTACGGATCTTATTGATGTCCATCAGCGGAGTGGCATCTAAATCCAGATCTATAGGATAAGCATCGTCTTTCTCTTCAGCCAGAATTTCTTTATAGATCATCTTGGCCATAGAAGTATTTGCTTTATGTCCGGGTCTCTCAGCAATCACCCGGCCTTTGATAAAACGGCCACATAAAGCCAGATCACCGATAACGTCCAATAATTTATGACGGGCAGGCTCATTATCGAAATAAAGTTCCAGATTATTGAGAACACCTTCTTTGATCTGAATATTCCCGTAACCGAACAATTTAGCCAAACGATCGATTTCGGGCTGATCCATCTTACGGTCGACGATAACGATCGCATTACTCAAATCTCCTCCTTTAATCAGATTATTGGCCAGCAACATTTCCACTTCCCGCAGAAATACAAAAGTACGGCAAGGGGCGATCTCTTTCGCAAAATCAGTAGAAGCTTCCGAATAAGAAGCGAACTGCATCGCCAGATAAGGAGAATCGTAAGCTACCATGGTATTGATAGAATACGTATCATCCGGCAATAATGTAATGCGGGTATCCGAAGCTTCGCAATAAAATTCCATTTTTTTCTTTACTGAAAAATAACGGCGTTCTGCTTGTTGCTCTTCAATCCCAACTTTTTGAATCTCTTCCACATAATAACGGGCACTCCCATCCAAAATCGGAAATTCTTCTCCCGACAGTTCGATCACACAGTTATCTATACCGCAACCGTATAAAGCAGCCATAGCATGCTCTAAAGTATATACTTTGGCTCCGTCTTTTTGCAGACAACTGGCGCGATCTACCAATTCAATATATTTCGCCAGTGCCGGAATCTCGGTTTTCTCTTCGAGATCGACTCTGACAATTTTATATCCGGTATTTTCCGCTGCCGGCTTAAAGGTAGCACATACTTCTTTACCCGTATGCAAACCTTTGCCTTTTAATGAAAATTCTCCTTTTAATGTGTTTTGTTTCACTGACATTATTGTTTTGACTTTAATGTTTGTATTTCTTTTTCCAAATCCCGGAGCTGCCCGTATAATTCAGGTAATTTTCTGAACAGCACATAACATTTCCGATATTTCGAAACATCGAAAGCAGGTGCTCCCATAAATACGGATCCTTCGGGGACATCGTTCGTAACCCCGGATTGAGCGGCAAGCATCGTCTTGTCTTCAATCCTGAGATGTCCGGCAATACCGACCTGTCCGCCGAACATACAATGCGCACCCACCTTAGTTGTTCCGGCAATGCCACACTGAGCCGCCATCACCGTATTTTCTCCCACCACCACATTGTGAGCGATCTGAACCAGATTATCCAGTTTTACGCCTTTTTTTATACGGGTAGACCCCATAGTTGCCCGGTCAATACAAGCATTGGCACCAATCTCCACATTATCTTCAATAACGACATTACCAATCTGTGGCACTTTATTATAATTATCCCCATTGGGAGCAAAACCAAAACCATCTGCGCCGATCACCGTTCCGGCATGGATCGTACATCCACTACCGATCACACAGCCATAATAGATTTTTGCCCCGGCATAGATCGTCGTATGATCACCGATCACAACACCCTCACCGATATAAACCTGAGGATAGATTTTTACATCATTACCGATTTTCGCCCCTTTACCGATATAAGCAAAAGCTCCCACATAAGGAGCTTCACCGATAACCGCCCCTTCACCGACATAAGAAGGTTGTTCGATACCTGTCGGCCGGGAACGCATACTATCGTACATCTGCAACAAAGAAGCGATCGCTTCATAAGCCGAAGGCACCCGGATTAAGGTACAGGGTACCTGCTGTACAGGAGAAAAGTCATGATTCACCAAAACGACAGAAGCAGCTGTCGTATAAATATAGTGTTCATATTTGGGATTTGCCAGAAAGGCCAATGTATTGGGCTTTCCTTCTTCAATTTTAGATACATTATTAACCATCACTTCCCCATCCCCTTCAACTACACCTTTTAATAATGCAGCAATATCTTTCGCCTTGAATTCCATATTTCAAAAATTTCGGCAAACTTACAAATTTTATTTGTAACTCATAAAAATATTACGAATATGTTTCAATTTTAAGAAAAATGAAACATATTCCCCATTGAATCAACCTCATAATTAACAACCACTTATCTCCTCTTCAAACTATAAAGATCAGCTATCCGGAGGATATAACAAAAACGAAGCGACACCGATCTATTTAAAACTACGATTGAAATAGTTACAGGAGTTTCAACGATTACAAAGGTTTCAGCAGTCAAGTTTAACCGTTGTAACTAAAAACGGTAGTTTAAACCAGATTTATAAACTTTTGCCCTATTTATCCCGCGATTATTTTGTATTTTAATAATTAAGTCGTATATTTGCAGAGGTTTAAAGCCAAAGAGAGGGGACGGATGTCCCCTCTCTTTTGTATCAATCGCAAAACAAAGAGATGAAAACGGAAGAAATCAAACACCTCATAGAACCGGTTCTGACAGAACACCATTTATTTCTGGTCGAATTGAAGATTTCTAAAGACAATGTTATCGAAGTCTTTGTCGATGCTCTGGAAGGAGTCAACATACAGACTTGTATCGCCGTCAGCCGGGAGATCGAATCTTCACTCAACCGGGATGAAGAGGATTTCGAATTGACCGTATCCAGTGCCGGACTAGGTTATCCTTTCAAAGTGGAGCAACAATATCAAAAAAATCTGGGTAAAAGTGTCGAAATAAAGCTGAACGACCATACCAAACTAAATGGTATATTACTTCGTTTCACCCCGGAAGAAATTGTCATCGAACAGGAAGAGAAAAAAATCATCGAAGGAAGCAAACGGAAACAATTGGTAAAAACAGAGCGGACAATTGTCCGAAACGACATCAAAGAAATCAAAGATATCGTGAAATTTTGAACCGGAAAAACAGATAAAATAAATAATCAATAAAAATAAAAGCTAAAAAGTCGAAATGGAAAATATTAATCTGATAGATTCATTCGCTGAATTTAAAGAATTCAAAAACATAGACCGGGCCACATTGATGAGAGTATTGGAAGATATTTTCAGAAATATGCTGTTGAAAAGATATGGTACGGATGAAAATTTTGACATCATCATCAACATCGACAAAGGTGACCTCGAAATCTGGCGGAATCGTACTGTTGTAGAAGATGACAAACTGGAAAATCCCAATAGCGAGATTACTTTAACCGAAGCGAAAAAAATCGATGAAGATTATGAACTCGGAGAAGAAGTTACGGATGAAGTAAAATTCAAAGACTTCGGCCGCCGTTCTGTATTAGCTTTACGGCAGAATCTCTCCGCCCGTATTCTGGAATTGGAGAAAGACAATGTTTACAATAAATATAAGGATAAAGTCGGACAAATCATTTTGGGTGAAGTCTATCAGGTATGGAAAAAAGAAATGCTGGTCCTGGATGACGAAGGCAATGAATTGATTTTACCCAAACAGGAACAAATCCCGACAGACTTTTTCAAAAAAGGAGATTCCATCAAAGCCGTGGTCATTCGGGTAGAAATGCGGAATTCCAATCCTTACATTATCTTATCGAGAACTTCTCCGGTATTCCTGGAAAGATTATTTGAAAACGAAGTACCTGAAATTTTCGACGGTCTGATCACGATCAAGAACGTAGTCCGGGTACCGGGAGAGAGAGCCAAAGTTGCCGTAGAATCCTACGACGACCGTATCGATCCGGTGGGTGCTTGTGTGGGTATGAAAGGTTCGAGAATACATGGTATTGTCAGAGAGTTGAGAAATGAAAATATCGATGTGATCAATTATACCAATAATTTACAACTCTACATCACTCGTGCTTTAAATCCGGCTAAGATCAAAAATATCGAAATCGACGAAGCCCATAAAAAAGCAAATGTCTACCTCGATCCGGAAGAAGTATCACTGGCTATCGGTAAAGGTGGATTGAACATCAAATTGGCCAGTCAGCTGACCGGTTACGATATCGACGTATATCGCGAACTCGATCAAGCCCAGGAAGAAGATGTCAATCTGGATGAATTCGCCGATGAAATCGAAGGTTGGGTGATCGACGAACTGAAACGTGTCGGCTGTGACACTGCCAAGAGTGTATTAGAACTCAGCGAGTCAGAACTGGAAAGCCGGACAGACCTTGAAATTGAGACCATACGTGAGGTTCTCAATATTTTAAAAGCAGAATTTGAATAATTCTGTATTAACGCTTGTAAATTTGTAATCTCAATATGGCAGTAAGATTAAGTAAAATAGCCCGAGAATTTAACGTAGGTTTATCTACTATTGTAGAGTTCCTGCACAGTAAGGGGATCAAAATATCCTCAGATCCGAATGCAAAGTTAACGGATGAAGATTATGCTTTGGTTGCAAAAGAATTTTCATCTGACAGCCAGGTAAAAAAAGAGTCCTCTCTGGTTGATCTGAAAAATACCAGAAAGAAAAAAGAGACTGTCACAATAGACAACGCTGGCAACATCTCTTCAGGAAACGAAGATACAGAAGAAGAGGAAGAGGAATTCATTTCGATTAAAGATGAAGTGAGATTCGAAAATAAAATTAAGATTGTCGATCATATCGATCTGAATCCGGAGAAAAAAACACAACCGGAACCGGTAGAAGCAAAGGTTGAACAACCGAAAAGAGAAACTCAGGAAGAAATAACCGAAAAAGTGGAAGAACCGAAAGTAACCCGGGTTGAAGTAGAAGAAACTCAGGAAGAAGAAAGAAAAGTAACACCAGAAGTGGAGCCCGAAATTTCCGTACAAATGGAAGAGTCTTCCGAATCCACTCCTTTCAAAGTAGCACAACCTGCGCTGAAAGATGTAAAAGTAGTGGGTACAATCGACCTGGACGCCATCAACCAACGTACCAGACCTCCGAAAAAAAGTAAACAGGAACGGGAACGGGATCGCCGTGAACAGAAAAAAGCCAACAAGCCTTTCGTATCGGCCGCTAAAACCGAACAGCCGGTAGCAAGCCCATCGACAGATATCGTTAATAAGGGAGAAGAGGATGCAGATATCCGTAAAAAACGGAAAAGAATTCATCGTCAGGATGAAAAAATTCAGGTGGAAGCAGCTACCATTCCGGCCAAAAATGCCAAAATTGAAGAAAATAAGCGGAAACTGAAAAAGCTGAAGAAAAAGAAAAACGAAAAGACTGAAATCTCAGATGAAGATATCGACAAGCAAATCAAAGATACTTTTGCCCGCTTAGGAAGCAAAGGAAAATCACAGACTGCAAAACACCGTCGGGATAAGCGGGATGCTGCACAGCAAAAGTTACAGGCCGAACTGGAACAAGAAGAAAAGGAAAAGAGCATTCTGAAACTAACGGAATTCGTGACGGTAGCCGAATTGGCAACCATGATGAATATTAGTGTGACAGAGGTTATCTCTGCTTGTATGTCGCTCGGACTTTTTGTATCTATCAACCAACGCTTGGATGCAGAAACGATCAATATTGTTGCCGATGAATTCGGCTATTCGGTTGAATTTGTAAGCATTGAAATTCAGGAAGCCATCGACGAAGAGGAAGAAGATTCCGAAGAGAACCTGTTGCCACGTCCGCCGATTGTCACTGTTATGGGGCACGTCGACCATGGTAAAACCTCTTTATTGGATAGTATTCGTAAAACCAATGTCATCGCAGGTGAAGCCGGTGGTATCACACAGCATATCGGAGCTTACAACGTAAAATTGAGTGACGGCCGGACGATCACTTTCCTGGATACTCCGGGGCACGAAGCATTTACAGCGATGCGTGCCCGTGGTGCTCAAGTGACCGATATCGCTATCATCATCGTCGGTGCCGACGATAACGTCATGCCTCAAACCATCGAGGCGATCAACCACGCCAGTGCTGCGGGAGTACCTATTGTGTTTGCCATCAACAAAATAGATAAACCGGGAGCGAATCCGGACAAAATCCGGGAAGAACTGGCCAATATGAATTATCTGGTGGAAGAATGGGGAGGAAAATACCAATGTCAGGAAATCGCAGCTAAGAAAGGCTTAAATATCGAAGAGTTGCTGGAGAAGGTATTGTTAGAAGCCGAACTTCTGGATATGAAAGCCAATCCTCATAAGAAAGCTACCGGTTCTATCATCGAATCGTCTTTGGACAAAGGACGTGGATATGTAGCTACAGTGCTCGTACAATCCGGAACGCTTAAAGTAGGTGATATTGTGCTTGCCGGCCAGTATTTCGGACACGTCAAAGCCATGTTCAACGAACGGGGAGAAAAAATGGAGAAGGCAGGTCCTTCCGAACCGGCTTTAATATTAGGTTTGAACGGTGCTCCACAGGCAGGTGACAAATTCAATGTAATGGGGAACGAGAAAGAAGCGCGGCAACTTGCCAATAAACGGGAACAGCTCCAGCGTGAACAAGGTCTGCGTACTCAGAAACACATCACTCTGGACGAAATCGGACGCCGTATCGCTATCGGTAATTTCCAGGAATTGAATGTGATTGTTAAAGGCGACGTCGACGGTTCTATCGAAGCGTTGTCCGATTCACTGATCAAGCTGTCTACAGATGAGATCCAGGTGAACATCATTCACAAAGCTGTCGGACAGATTACAGAAGGAGATGTACTACTGGCTGCAGCCTCGAATGCAATCATCGTCGGGTTCCAGGTACGTCCGTCTATGGGCGCCCGTAAACTGGCTGAAAAAGAACAGATAGATATCCGGCTTTATTCTGTCATCTACCAGGCGATCGAAGAATTGAAATCAGCTATGGAAGGTATGCTTTCTCCGGAAATCAAAGAAGAAATCATTGCAACGGTCGAAGTTTTGGAAACCTTCAAAATCTCCAAAGTGGGTACCATCGCCGGTTGTATCGTCCGTGACGGCAAGATCACCCGTACAGCGAAAATCCGGGTTATCCGCGAAGGTATCGTTATTTACACCGGTGTTTTGGGTTCTTTGAAACGTTTTAAGGACGATGTAAAGGAAGTAACCAAAGGATTCGAATGTGGTCTGAATATCGAGAACTACAACGACATCCGGGTCGGAGACATGATCGAAGGATACCAGGAAGTGGAAGTGAAAAAAACACTTTAAATATATCGGACGAGCGACAAACGATTTCCATATTGCTTGCCGCTCTCTATTTTGTTAATCATTAATTAAGGAACATTTAACACCTGTCTAACACTGCTTATCAGGGATTATTTCTTTACTTTGTGATAGATAAAAAACAAAACAATTAATTTTTGAAAAAATGAAGAAGATATTGGTTATAATGGTACTGTTCGCAGCATTTACAACAGGACTGACAGCTCAGGTTTTAAAACCCGTAAAATGGCAAATCACCCAGAAAAAAGTGAGTGACGGAGTATATGATATCATCTGCAAAGCTACTGTAGACGGCGGATGGCATTTATACGACACGAAACTTCCCGAAGGCGGACCTCTGCCAACCACCTTCAATATGGATGAAGATGAAACCAGCGGTATCGAACTGGTAGGTGAATTCAAAGCGACAGAGAAAGCTCTGACCGAACATAGCGAAGCGTTCGATATGGATCTGAAATATTTTATCAATGCCGCTACTTTTGTTCAACGGGTCAAGGTAACCAGCGCAAAAGCTAAATTAGTGGGTTATGTAGAATATATGTCTTGCTCCGGCGGACAATGTACTCCTCCTGCAGAAGCAGATTTCAGTTTTGATTTAACAAAATAAGTACAGGATTCCGATTCCTGCTATAAAAAGAGACAAAGATCCAACCGATATTTTTGTCTCTTTTTTTCATTTTATCCGCTTATATAGTATGAAACATTTCCTGTTGGTTTTTCTGATTTCAGGATATATCCCGGCTTTAGCCCAACCCTGGTTATACCGGGATAATAGTCCGGAATTGGATAGCCTGAGCTTTTTTTTCTTCGGAGACGTCATGCAACACGAACCTCAGATCAGCGGGGCCTGGAATGCAGAGACAGCTGATTACGACTATCTGCCCTGTTTTCAGTACATCACTCCTTATTGGCAAAAAGCCGATTATGTCATCGCCAATCTGGAAACGACTTTATCCGACAGGGGGTATAGTGGTTATCCTCAATTTTGTGCTCCCTGGCAACTTGCCCGTGATTTAAAAGCATGTGGAGTCGACATCCTGACCACCAATAACAATCATTCCTGCGACAAAGGACATCGCGGTATAGCTAAAACCATATACTATCTGGATTCCCTGCAATTCCCCCATACCGGTACCTTTACCGATACAACGGCTTGGCTTACCCGTTCTCCCCTTTATATTCGCCAGGGAAAATTCAAGATTGCCCTGATCAGTTATACTTATGGGACTAACGGTATTCCGGTAACCCACGGCCAGGTCGTTTCCATGATCGATACCTTTCATATGGCCCGCCAAATCGAAAAGGCCCTTTTAGACACGGTTACCAATATCATTGCAGTCATGCACTGGGGTGAAGAGTATTTTACAGCTCCGAATGCAACTCAAAAAAAACTTTCTTCCTGGTTGCACGAACGGGGAGCCGACATCGTCATCGGTTCACACCCACACGTCATCCAACCGATAAGCTATATTCAACACGAACAGGACACACTGGGTGTTACTGTCTTCTCTTTAGGAAATTTTGTATCCAATCAAAGTAAACGATATACAAACGGAGGCTTGGGAGTTCACCTCACTCTTTACCGCCAAAACGGGAAAACCCGTTACCGGATGCAAACCCTCAGTAACTATGTCTATCGTCCGCTGGAAGATGGGAAAAGACGTTATTATGTCATCCCCGAACCGGAAGCCCACCGAATCCTCGCCAGCCAGGATTCTTTGCTCTATACCCGATTTTTTCAGGATACCGATTCGATTATCGGTCATATAGCACCGAAATTCCAATTAGAATAGGTGCTCACCGAAATCGACTCCGCAAATATTTTTACCGGAAGGACTTATTTTATGTAATAAAATTTGTAATTTCGTAGAGTTAAAAAATAATAACTTTTAAATTATGAAAATTGCAGTAATTGCACATGATGGAAAAAAAGCCGAAATGGTAGCTTTCCTGAACAGACACATGGACTTTCTGAAATCCGTAGGTACAGAAATCGTAGCTACCGGAACTACAGGGAAACATGCACAGGATGCAGGTTTGGAAGTTGAACGCTTACTATCAGGGCCGTTGGGAGGTGATGCTCAGATTGCCGCATTGGTAGCTGAACACCAAATTGCGATGGTAATTTTCTTTCGGGATCCGCTGGGTAAACACCCACACGAACCGGATGTACAAATGTTAATGCGGGTATGTGACGTTCACAACGTACCTATCGCGACCAATCCAGCCAGCGCTGAAATGATGATTCGGGGATTCCTCGATATGCATCAGAAGTAAAGCCCGGACCCCGGACTTTACTAATGGAAACGTCTTTATCAATCGGCAGATAAAGCCGTTATTCAGAGAAATCTATGAAAACCTTTGCACAAACCATTCTCATCTATTATATTTGTGCAAAATATAAGATTCGGATGATCAGGAAATTTACAGCAATAACGCTTCTTTCTATGGCCAGCATAGTGATGCTTGCTTTTGTTGTATTTCCACATCATCATCACAACGAATATATCTGTTTCGCAACCGCTCACTGCCAGGATGAAGGAGAAAACGAAGAGCACAGTCATGACACAGGCAGTAGCAATCATCGGTGTGTAAAAAATCTTTTTCAAACCCAGATCAACCGGGGCCAAAATGTAGAACATCAGAGCGAAGAAGGAGCCTATCATCATTTTAGCCTCTCGTTGTTTCTTGTTTCCAATATTCTTGAATTCTTATCTTCTGAAGCAGAGCAACAATGTGATTCCGATAGTTATTATCAGGAAAAACTTCATACAGCCTGTTATATATCAGCCTTGGCTGGCCGAGCCTCTCCTTTTACAGTATAGTTTTCTAAATATCAGGGAGATACCCTTCTGATAAACCGGACAGAATTTTATCGTACCGATAAAGCTTAGTTCATAAAATTTATAAAGTCGATACCCCTGCGGGCGTTTTATTTACGGCCGCAGAACGATCGTTAGAAATGAGGTTTGGTATAATCCTCCGAAGAATACGATCCACTTTATAAACTTCAGACAGTGAAAACACAACTTTATCAGCTTTACCAATAAGAATTAACCGAATTAAATATCCATAAATAAAACGATATGAGACTATTTATTATAGCCCTAACTATTTTATCGATGTGTTTTTACGGATGTAAAAATACTCAAAAATCCTCTCATGAACACGAGACAGCCGAGGAGCATGCAGCTCATAACCACGACCATGAACACGAAAATCACGACCATGAACACGAAGGTCACAACCATGAAGAAGAGGAACATGAGAACGGCGAAGGACATAGTGATGAGATTATCTTCACAAAAGCACAGGCAGCCAAAACAGATTTTGAAGTGAAAGAAATACAGCCCGGAACCTTCCACCAGATTATCAAAACGACAGGTCAGGTGCTTCCGGCTCCCGGAGATGAATCGATCATCGTAGCCACCAACAACGGGGTTATTTCCTATGCTAACAATAACCTGGCGGAAGGAAGTATGGTAAAACAAGGACAACCTCTTTTTTACATTACTTCGAAGCACATGGGCGAAGGAGATTATTATACCCGTATCCATGCCAATTACGAAAAAGCCAAAGCCGAATACGAACGAGCTGAAAAATTAGTAAAAGATCAGATTGTTTCTCAAAAAGAATTTGAAAATGCCCGCTTAAATTATCAGAACGCCAAAACCGCTTATGAAGCTATTTCGGGTAAACAATCGACCAAAGGTGTCGGGATCACCACTCCATTAACCGGTTATCTCAAAAACATCTCTGTCAAAGACGGCGAATATGTTACAGCAGGTCAGGCTATAGCCACTGTATCGCAAAATAAAAAACTGGTTTTACGTGCAGACGTATCTGAAAAATACTATAACTCGCTGAATTCCATCAATAATGCCAACTTTAAAACTCCTTACGATAATCGCGTATATGCTTTACCTGATTTATCCGGGAAATTACTATCCGTCGGTAAGGCTGCCGGAACAAATTCATTTTTTATCCCGGTAACCTTCGAATTCGACAACCGTGGTGATATCATTCCGGGTTCATTCGTCGAAATATACCTGCTCTCTTATCCCATGGAGAATGTACTGAGCCTTCCGGTATCGGCCTTAACGAACGAAATGGGTAATTTTTATGTATACCGCCAACTCGATGAAGAAGGTTACCAAAAGCAAGAAGTCACACTCGGAGCCAACAATGGCAAGGAAGTTCAGGTATTATCAGGCTTAACTCCGGGAGACCGGATCGTTACCCGTGGAGCTTATCAGGTGAAAATGGCTTCAGCCTCTGCTGCTATTCCGGGTCATACCCACGAACATTAAAATGGAGTAACTATGCTAAATAAAATCATACAATATTCATTACACAACCGTTTGTTGGTAATGATCGCAGCAGTAGCCCTGCTGATTTGGGGAAGCATTACAGCCCACAACATGGAAGTGGATGTTTTTCCAGACCTGAATGCTCCGACCGTAGTGGTGATGACCGAAGCTCAAGGGATGGCACCGGAAGAAGTAGAACGGCTGGTGACCTTCCCGGTGGAAACCGCTGTCAACGGAGCCACCGACGTCAGACGTGTACGTTCGTCTTCTACCACAGGTTTCTCGGTCGTATGGGTTGAATTCGAATGGGGTACGAATATTTATACAGCCCGGCAGATTGTATCGGAAAAGCTGGCAACCCTGGGAGAAGCACTTCCTGATAATGTCGGTACTCCCACCCTGGGCCCCCAATCTTCGATCCTGGGTGAAATGATGATTATCGGTCTGACTGCCGACAGTACTTCTTTACAGGATTTACGTACAATAGCCGATTGGACCATCCGACCGCGCTTACTCTCGACCGGAGGAGTTGCCCAAGTGGCCGTTATCGGAGGCGACATCAAAGAGTATCAGATATTGCTCGATCCGGCCCGTATGAAGTATTACAATATCGGATTGGACGAGGTCCTGCCGGTAGTAGAAAATATGAACCAAAATGCCACCGGAGGTATCCTTTACGAATACGGAAATGAATATATCATACAGGGAGTTATGGCAACCACCCGGGTCGAGGAAATAGGTAAAGCCGTCATTAAAACCGTCGACGATTTTCCTATCACATTGGCTGATATTGCAAACGTTCAGATCGGAGCTAAAACACCTAAATTAGGAGTTGCTTCAGAAAAAGGTAAACCGGCAGTGCTGGTTACCGTCACCAAACAACCCGGCACCAACACCCTCGAACTAACCGACAAACTGGATGCCTCTATCCAGGAACTTCGTAAAACTTTACCGGAAGACGTCGAGGTTTCGACAGACATTTTCAGGCAATCCCGTTTTATCAACAGTTCGATCCACAACATCCAGGAAGCTTTACTGGAAGGAGCTGTTTTTGTGATTGTGGTGTTGTTCTTTTTCCTGATGAATTTCCGGACCACGATCATTTCCCTCGTCGCTCTTCCTTTGTCTATGTTGATGGCAATCCTGGTGATGCATGCTTTGGGGTTGACAATCAATACTATGAGTTTAGGAGGTTTGGCTATTGCTATCGGCTCGTTGGTCGACGATGCGATTGTGGATGTGGAAAATGTATATAAACGCTTACGCGAAAACCGATTCAAACCCGCCACAGAACGACGCCCGACCATCGAAATTGTTTTCGAAGGTTCGAAAGAAGTCCGGATGCCTATCCTGAACTCTACGTTGATCATCGTGGCTTGTTTTCTTCCTTTATTTTTCCTTTCGGGCATGGAAGGCAGAATGCTGATACCGCTGGGTATTGCTTTCGTTGTCGCCCTGTTTGCTTCGACCGTCATCGCTTTGACACTGACTCCGGTATTATGTAGTTATATGCTGACTACCGAAAAAGCATTGAAAAAAAGCGAAAAGGAGCCATTTATCTCCCGCAGCTTAAAAAAGGTATACCGAAAATCGTTAAACTGGGCACTGCATTACAAAAAAATAGTGATCGGTACAGCTGCCACCCTACTGGTTTTATCGCTGATCATCCTATTCAGTTTAGGACGTAGCTTCTTGCCTCCTTTCAACGAAGGTTCGCTGACCATCAATATCAGTACCATGCCGGGTATCTCACTTGAAGAGTCGGACCGTATGGGTGGATTAGCCGAAAAGATTCTCCTGGGGATTCCGGAAATTCAAACTGTGGCACGTAAGACAGGACGTGCCGAGCTAGATGAACATGCACTGGGAGTAAATACCTCCGAAATCGAAGCACCTTTCGAATTACAAGACCGGGACAGAGATGAATTTCTGGCTGATGTACGAAAACAATTGGGTGAACTGAAAGGGGCCAATATCGAAATCGGTCAACCGATCTCCCACCGTATCGACGCCATGCTTTCCGGAACGAAAGCCAACATTGCGATCAAACTATTCGGTAATGACCTGAATAAACTGTATAGCTTGGGAAGTGAAATCAAGAATTCTATACAAGGAATCGACGGTATTGCGGACCTGACTCTGGAACAACAGATCGAACGTCCTCAGTTACAGATTCTTCCTAAACGGGACATGTTGGCCAGGTATGGTATTACTCTACCGGAATTTTCCGAATTTATCAATGTCGCTCTGGCCGGGAAAGTAGTTTCACAAGTGAATGAAGGTGGAAAAATCTTCGACCTGACCATTAAAGTAGCCGACCATGACCGGGATAGCATGGAAGAAATCGGTGAACTCATGCTGGATGCCAATGGGCGTAAAGTGCCCCTGCATTATGTAGCGGAAGTACTTCCCCTATCCGGGCCCAACACCATCAGCCGGGAGAATGTACAACGTAAGATCGTCGTTTCTGCCAATGTTGCCGGCAGGGATTTGAAAGGCGTAGTCAACGATATCCAAAAAACAGTAGACGAACAAATCTCTCTACCGGAAGGTTATCACATCGAGTATGGCGGACAGTTCGAAAGTGAAGCAGCTGCTTCCCGAACTTTATTCCTGACTTCCCTGATCTCCATCCTACTGATATTCTTGATTTTGTATCATGAATTCCGGAGTTTACCTTTATCCGGTATCATCATGTTGAATCTGCCCTTAGCCATCATCGGAGGAGTGATCAGTATCTGGTTTACCTCAGGGGTAATCAGTATCCCTTCTATCATCGGATTCATTTCCCTATTCGGTATCGCTACCCGTAACGGAATACTACTGGTATCCCACTACAATCATTTACGGGAAGAAGGTCTGAATCTGAGGGAAAGTATTATTCAAGGTTCTTTGGACCGGCTCAATCCGATTCTGATGACAGCCTTAACCTCTGCACTGGCTTTAATTCCGCTGGCTGTGGGTGGGGATCTTCCGGGAAATGAAATCCAAAGCCCTATGGCACAGGTGATATTAGGAGGATTATTAAGCTCCACTCTGCTAAACGGATTTGTAGTCCCTATCGTATATTTTCTGTTGAACCGGAAAAAAGAAGCATCAATAGTAACCCCTCAGGAGATACAAGCCGATTTATAAATTTACAATTCATCATTATGAAAAAATACATATACATCCTTTGCCTGTCTCTGATCGTCACTCTCCCTGTATTTTCCCAATCGGGAATCAAGGAAGTGCTTAAAAATATCGAGGTAAACAATCCCACCTTACAAGCAGGCATGCAACTAAACCAAGCACAAAAGCTGGAAGCACGGACGGGGATTTTTTTACCCAACCCGACAGTCGAATTAAATCAATTGTGGGCCGACCGTAGTGTAGGCGGAAATGCCAACGAATTAGCCGTCGTACAGAGTTTCGACTTCCCTACGGTCTATGCCAATAAAAACAAATTGGCCAAATTGAAATCTGCAACTTCCGATCTCCAATATGCAGCCACCCGTCAGGAGATCTTACTGACAGCACAACAGACCTGCCAGGAGATCATATACTTACGCAAACAAAAACAGTTATTGGACCAACGGCTGAAAAATGCGGAAAAACTAGCAGAATTGTATCGTCAACGTTTTGCGAATGGTGATGCCAACCGATTAGAATACAACAAAATTCAATTAGAAAAGATTAATGCCAATAATGCCAGCCGACTCAATAACTCGGCTTTGCGGGCTCAATTGGAGAAATTACAGGCACTGAACGGTGGCCACCCCCTCGATTTCGAAGTAACGGACTACCCACAGACTCAGGTTCTACCGGACTATTCCAGTCTGGAATCGGAGTATCTGGCCGCTGATCCCACATTAAAAAGTCTACGCAGCGAATCCGAATCCGCCCGACGGGAGATCAAAGTAAACCGGGCCCTGACTTTACCTAAATTCGATCTGGGTTACCGTCGTAACGGGGGGAGTGAATCAAAGATGAACGGTTTCAAAATCGGCCTTTCGATTCCGCTTTGGGAAAATAGAAACACGGTTAAACAAGCAAAAGCACAAGCCGAATATACGGTTACCAATATCTTAGCCAATCAACAGACCCTGAAAGCTACCCTCCGGGAACTATACCTGCAAGCCGAAGCTTTGGCAAACTCCCGGAATGAATATGCAGAGGCTCTTTCCAGCCAACGGACCGACGAATTACTCAATAAGGCTCTCGAAACCGGGCAGATATCCATGATCGATTATTTTGTAGAGATTACTCTGCTTTACGATAGTATGCAAAACTATTTGGATGTAGAAAAAGAATATCAGAATGCAGTGGCCCAACTATTACAATATCAATTGTAATAAGTTTTAAAGTCCCCCAACCTGCCGGCGCGTTTTTACAGCCACGAGTGCTGCTGTAAAAACGCGCCGGCAGAGTTCAAAAAACTTTAGGAAGCAATTACTCCAGATTTTAATAATTACAGGGGGCACAAAAGTTGCAAGAAATTCAGCATCAAGGCAATTACCGCTATACGGCTATCCCCCTAATAACTCATCAAACACAGGTCAGCAATTCCCTCATCCGATGAATGACAGGAGCTTTTTTCTGCAGGCGTTCTTCATTGTTATGCCCTCCTGCAAATAAGATACAATCGAACCCCAAAGCGTCGGCCACCTCGGCATCGTGAATAGTATCTCCAACCATCAGGGTGTCTTCGGGTACAATCGGACAAGTCTGTAACATTTGCTGTCCCCGTTCGATCTTGCCGGCCGCATAAATATCATTCGCCCCACAAGCGCGGTCAAAACGGGAATCGATCTGAAAATGCCGGAGCATCTGTTGCAACAAATCTTCCCGAAGAGCAGACAGGACATACTGTTTTACACCGGTTTGCTGTATGCCTGCCAGCACCTCTCTTACTCCTTCGTTCAATCCCACTTCGCCGGCATATTTATCATAGGTCTCGACAAAATCGACAGACAGTTCATGAAAAGATTCTTTCTCCATATCGAATCCGACCCGATCATAAAAGTCTATGACCGGAAAACCGAATTTTTCTTTATAATCTTCTACAGAAAGCAATGGCAAACCTCTTCTCCCGAGCATATCGTTCAACGTATTCACACCGACTTTCACATCATTCAATAAAGTACCGTTCCAATCCCACACGACATTTTTATACTTCATAAATTTATCTTTAATCCCTATTATTTATTCCTCTTCTTCTACAGGCTTATAAAAAGCTTCCGCTCCAGGCCAATCCAATTTTTTCCGCGCCACTTCTTCCGGGTAAATCATATACACCACATCAGCCTCGGTCGCCAACTCATTTTTTTCATTGAAAAGCTCCACGTGAGCGGTCACCAACCGTCTTGCCACTTCGGTCACCTTGGCTCTCAACCAAATTTCTCCCTGATCTGTCCGGACAGGCCGTCGGTATTTCACCTGCATTTCTGTTGTCACACCAGCTGTTTTTTCATGAGAAAAGATTGCCCAACTGGCAATCTCATCGATCAGTGTCGCCTGTATCCCTCCATGCAAAACATGAAAAAAGCCCTGATAATTCTCCGAGGGCACCCAATGGCAGGTGATATATTCACCTTCATCCACAAACTTACATTTCAGTCCATACGGATTTGTCGGCGAACAACCGAAACAATTGTATCCCTCCAAATCCGCATAGGCATTATACATTTTCCGTTTTTCCATTTTACGTTCCGATTATCGAACCGTAAAATTAACGCATTTTTCTAAGAATTGTTGCCTGCTTTATATTTTTCATACTCGACCACGACCAATTCGATCGGAATAGCCAATAAACTCATTCGCCGGAAGATATCGGGCAGTTCCGTCCCGACAAACTCTTCACGTCTGGATTCAGTAATCTGCTTCGAAGCTCCTTCTGTCACAAAAAAGCCGACTCCCCGCTTGTTACAAATGATCTCCCGGGCCTGCAAATAGTCGTAGGCACGCATCACAGTATTCGGATTTACCTCCAATTGTACCCCCAATTCACGAACAGACGGAATCCGTTCCTGAGCTTTCCATTTACCTGTGACAATGTGATCACAAACCAAATCCACAATCTGCAAATAAATCGCCTGCGTCTCCTTAAAGTCCATAATCAGTAATATTGTCTTTAACCTTTGACTTTGAGATACACACCTTCGGTGCATTCAATGTATCCACTTTTACACCGGGAGATACCCATAACTGACATATCACACCCGAATATTCCTCGGGGCCACTTACATATAAAGTGTCTCCGGCCACCCGAAAACCAGTAACCTGCCGGAACGGTATCACACCGGTTATTTTAAATCCCTGCTTTACCTTTTCCGGCGACTCAATCACCCTGACTGCCATATCTGTATTATAGATCACAACGTTACTTACCGGCTGTTTATACAATTTTTCGATATAAGCCCCGGCTTTTTCCATCTCCTGATCACTTGGATTTTTTAAGTTATAAAAAATGATAAATCCCAAAATCACCGGTAAAATATAAAGGACTGCTAAAATTAAATCATATTTTTTCATTGTCTTTTCAATTATTGAACTTGTTTCGTTTTCAATTTTATCCAAATTACTGCCTGATAGGTCAGTGGGAAAATATAGAACACCAGTAACCAGCGGAAAGAAGGTAAATCTGGCAAGACTTCTCCTCCGTAAAAACTCAACTCATCGGGTTTCATTTGTGGCTCTGCCCCGAACAACTTATTCCCCAACCAGACGGAAACGGCTACCAAGGCCAATAAAAATATCACATGAACCAAAAAAGTCAATATAAAAGGATGCTTCCGGAAAGTGACCGATCCCCACATGCCTACCGACATTACATATAAAAACCAAATGACAACCATATTCACTACAATGCCATTGGTCAGCTTTCCATAGTTCAGTTCTTTCTGGTCATACGAAATATTCATCAGGTACCCACCCTCCGAAAAGTCGAACACATTCCCGATTTCGGTATGAACCACTTCCTGTCCGGGAGTCATGGCAGGGACCTGATTCCCGAAACTCCCGCTTACATACTCCAATCGATTGAGTCCTGTAAATTTATAACTATTCGTAACCGAAGCCAAAGCATAAAACATCAACAAATAAACGACAAGTAATACGACCGTGGAATTCAGGAAAGCCAGCACATATTTTTCAAAGACAGAAGCCGGTAACAACAGCGTATTCAATATTTTATCTTTTACAACAAAATCACGCAAAGAATGCAGAGCGACAACCAAAGCAAACAATCCATATAGTCCCCAGAACAGCTGACGATATACCCCTTTGTAATATTGAATAAAATCAGATACCTCCGCCGGATTTTCTACTTGCGTGTATTCCCTCAGAAAAGGATTAAATTTACACAAACACAAAAAAGTGATTATTCCTATGATCCCTAGGAAAATAATTCCTAACCTCCTATTTTCCCGGTAATACTTCCGGGCCAATGCTCCAAAACGCCGGTATTCAAATACTTCATTCATAGCTATCATTTTATACATTTTCCTATTTCAAAACTTTTTCAATCTCCGCCGGATGTTCCAAAACCGCATTAAAAAACAATTCCATATCCAGTTTGCTATCTTCCTGCTGTAAGTTGGGTACCATTCCCCAGCGGCCTCTTAAAGATTCTTCGGCAAATAAAGCCGTTTCTCCCTCTCTCAGCTGCCTGAACACAAAATGATCCGTAATCTGTTCTACCGTTGTATTGACCAAGATCCGGCTCTTCTCGATAATGACCAAAGCATCGATCAAATTTTCCAGATCCCGGACCTGATGAGTAGAAATCACAACACAACGTTCCTCTGAAGCCACCGACGCAATCAATCGCCTGAACTGACTTTTTGAAGGGATATCCAATCCATTGGTTGGTTCGTCCATCATCAACAACCGGGTATTACAAGCTATCCCCAGACTGATCAAAGCCTTCTTACGCTGTCCATAAGACATTTGTCCCATTTTATCCGATTCGGATACTTCAAAAATTTCCATGGCATGGAACAATAATTCTTCGTCAAACTTCGGATAAAACCGACAGATCAAAGGGAAATAATCTTTCATCTTCATATCCGGCAAACAGATTTCTTCAGGAATGAAAAAAATATCGGATAAAAAAGAAGGTTTCCTCAACCGGGGAATAGCATCACACACCTCTATCCGGCCTCGCAAAGGAAACAATAAACCACCGATCAATTTTAATAAAGTAGTCTTACCGGCTCCATTCTTTCCAAGCAGGCCATAAATATGCCCCCCGGTCAATGAAAGATTCAATCCGGAAAAAACTTCCCGTTTTTTTTGATAACCAAAATCCAAGTTTTCAATATAAATCATCTTTTCAATATTAAGATTGATAAATTTTCATAGTGTATTAATATACTAATACAC
>OWIO01001077.1_pt1 | contig 22321 bp, 19 predicted proteins | sample 1733011 | NCBI WGS metagenome assembly OWIO01 (sample SAMN05065779, study PRJEB22554) | human gut metagenome | biome: ENVO:2100002; feature: ENVO:00000062; material: ENVO:00002003 | host: Homo sapiens | place: USA | reverse complement strand
GGCTCGGAGATGTGTATAAGAGACAGGCCTATGCGCCCTGCATTGCGCACGGGATTGACATGCGCGACGTGCAGGAAATCGAGAAGGACGCCGTGCAGTGCGGGTATTTCCCGCTGTACCGCTATCATCCGGCGAATGGACTGATGTTGGACAGCAAAGCGCCGGACGGGGATTTTCAGGCGTTCCTGATGCGGCAGGGGCGGTTTGCGGTATTGCGCCGGAGCGATCCGGCGAAGAGCGAAACCCTCTGCAAAATGGCGGAGGAAGCTGCGCGGCGACGCTGGAACCTGCTGAAAATGCTGAAAAATCGGGAAATGACGTAAATCTGCATCTGGGACAGGTGTTTTCAAAGGGAAACAACTGTTTTCATGTCGGAAAAAGAGCGGCAACAGACCGAATACACCAACGAAAACGTTGTCTGACGAAAATTGCCGTGTAAGGAACTTGCAGATCAGCTTCTGATAGATTTAGGCAGTTTTAATAAAGAAGCGCGGCAAAATCTTGCACAAATCTTGTATATCATATGGTTTGAACTTGACAAATGACGCGCCGAAAGCTATAATGGATTTACAAGTGCGGAAATGTCTGCCCTTAATCCGGGCAAAGACGAAAACGCTTTCGTAAACCTCGGAGACTTACGAAAATGTTTCGCCGACAGGCATTAGGCACAATCAGCTTCTCTAAGGAGGAATCATCATGAATTGCACCAAGAAGTTTCTTGCACTGCTGATGGTGCTGGCGATGGCGCTGGGCATGACCGCTGTGGCGGAATCTACGGCGGCGTCTCCCGTGGCATCTCCCGTGGCGGGCGAAGTCGAACCGCTCTCTACGGCATTCCTGATGTATGCCGACGCCAACTGGCACTACCAGTGGTGGCACGACGGCTCTGAGCCGGCGGAGGGCATGAAGGTGACCGAGGCGGCGATTACCGGCGAGGGCTCCTACACCGTAGGCCTTGACTTCACCGGTACGCCCGAAGGCGCGGCGAGCGGCATTGCGTTCGCGGCCATCGGTCTGGAGAACGGCGAAAAGGCACTGCCCGGCTGGACGATTCGCGTGGACGAAATTCGCGTGAACGGTCAGCCCATCGAAGCGAAGAAGGGCTACACCTCTTCCGACGACGGCATCATTACCCGCTCCAACATCTACAACGAATGGGTCAGCGAGCTGCCCGCCGACGCGCGTTCCTGGGACGGCGTGACCGAGGACGCGAACTGGATAACCGTGGACAAGGCGGCGTTTGAGCGCGTGGAAAACGTCGAGGTTGATTTCACGCTCTTCCGCTACGGCGCTGACATGGCGTACATCATGTTCGCCGACTCTTCTTGGACGAGCCAGTACTGGGGCACGGACGATTCCGCTGTGAAGGCGACCAACGCGACCGTGACCGGCGCAGGCGACTACACCGTGGGTCTGGACTTCACCGCGACTGAAGCGGGCGCGGCTTCCGGCGTTGCCTTTACCGCGCTGGGCATCAAGCACGGCGAAAAGCTCTTCCCCGGCATGTCCATCAAGCTCAACGATATCCGTATCAACGGCGAATCCGTTGCGTTCACCAAGGGCTACACCTCCTCTGACGATGAGGTGCAAACCCGCATGAACATCATGAACGAATGGGTTGCCGAAGTTCCCACTGACGCTTCTGTCCGCTCCTACGACAAGGATCTGACGGGCGTGTCTCCTGTCATCGTGGACAAGGCGGCGTTTGAATCCGTCAAGACCTACGAAATCGACTTCACCCTCGTGCCCAAGACGGACACGGCGTTCCTGATGTTCGCCGACAGCGATTGGGCGACCTCCGCGTGGAATCCCGGCGAATTTGCAGAGGGCAATGCTGTGACCGTGGACGGCCCCGGCACCTACACCCTGTCCCTTGATTTCTCCGGCGTTAAGGGCGGCGAAATCCCCGGTGTTGCGTTCATGGCGGTCGGCATTGCGAACGGCGAAGCGACCTTCCCCGGCTACTTCATCGACATCACCGAAGTCAAGGTCAACGGCGAAGCAATCGAACTCGGCAAGGACTTCACCACGACCGACGACGGCATCGTGACCCGCTCCAACATCTGGAATGAATGGGTGACGGACATCCCGGCGGAAGCCCGCGTGGCGGACGGCGACCTCGAAGGCGTGACCGCGAAGATCGCGACGGCGGAAGCGCTCTCCGGCATTAAGACCATTGACGTAACCTTCGACTACATCTACGGTGTGCCGCCGGTTGTGGAAACCGAACAGCCCCTGACCGAAGATGAAGTGAAGGAACTGATCTCCAAGACCTACGGCGCGTACATCGCCGTGCAGTCTGACCCGAACTACATCTTCCGCAACGACTGGGAGGAACCCTCCTACGGCCGCGACGCGGACAACGATGTGTTCACCAAGCTGGCGAAGACCAACAACGACGGCACGATTACCGATTACGGCGCGACGTTCGAGGATGCGGTCATCTCCGGCAACGGCACCTACACCTGCTCCATGACCACGGGCGACATGGGCTTCGGCGAGGATACGGCGTTCCACTTCTTCCGCGTCTCCACCGACATTCCGTCCAAGCTGGTCAAGGAAGGCTACGTCACCATTTCTGATGTGACCATCAAGATTGGCGAAGGCAAGACGCAGTCCGGTGTTGTGGTGGATACCTCCGGCGATTGGGTGAAGCTGATTGTCGAGGACAACTACAACAACATCAAGGCGGACGGCGTTGTGCTGACCGCGCCCGCCCCGAACACCACGACGGTCTTCACCTTCACGGTGTCTGGCATGGCAGAATAATCCTGCACTACTTTCCTCTGGCGCGCTCTTCGGCTTCGGCTGAGGGGCGCGCCAAGGGGATTCCTGCCTTTGCCATAGTCGCGCTGATGGATGAACGCTGGACATCATCCGCCAGCGCTCATCCATCAACGCGCGGCTGGTCAAAGCAGAGGAGCGTCACGAAGAAAGAAATGAGGGGATACCATGCAGGCGACGATTTCAGCCAAATCCGGCGGACAGGCGACTTGCGTCCGGGAAAAGACGAACTGGGCGCTGATCATCATCCGCATTCTGACCGCGTTTGCCGGGCTGATGATCTTCTTCCCGGAGGTCAATCCCGGTCGACTGATGTCGGACATCAACGCGAATACTTCGCTGTTCACCGCCGCAATTTCGTACAGCACGCTGACGGACAGCTTTGCCCGCCCGCTGCGTATGGGCTGGGTGCAGCCGTGGCACTTCTACCTCATCATGGGCGGCTGTGCGCTGCTGATGCTTGGCATCATCCTGAGTGCGATCGGGGCGTGCATGTCGCTGGGCAATCACCGCATGAAGCGCGCAGCCGTCAAACTGCCGCTGATCGGCTCGGTGCTGATGCTTGGCGGCATCGGAACGCTGGTGTACCTGAACAGCATCCTGCCGGCGCTGGAAAAGGCGGAACGCCTGAAGCTGATGACGCCGACCGGCGCAATCGCCTTCTGGGCGGTGCTGGGGGGGCTGCTGCTCGTATTCAGCATTGTGAGCATGGTCACCATTCCTAAGAACATGGAAGAAAAGATGGAAATGGAGGAGAAATACCGCCTGTTCCTGATGTTCCTGCCTGTTCTGATTCTGACGGTCATCTTCTGCTACCTGCCGCTGTACGGGTGGCGCTATGCGTTCTTTGATTACAAGGTCGGCGACGCGCTGAGCAGCGAGAACTTTGTGGGCCTCAAGTGGTTCAGCTACCTGTTCTCCAACGGCGCGACGCGCAGCGACCTTGTGCGCGTGCTGCGCAACACGCTGATTATGTCTGGCTTGGGCATTGCAACGAGCTGGCTGCCGATTGCCTTCGCCGTTTTGCTGGCGGAACTGCGTTCGACGAAGTTCCAGCGCGTTGTGCAGACCCTGACGACGATTCCGAACTTCATCTCATGGGTTCTGGTGTACGCGATCGCGTTCGCGATTTTCTCCACCGACGGCTTCATCAACTCCTTCTTGCGCAACGTCATGGGGCAGACCGCGACGACGGACTATCTTGCCAGCGCGGATTTCATCTGGCTCAAGATGCTGCTGTGGGGTACTTGGAAGGGCTTGGGCTGGAGCGCTATTGTCTACATCGCGGGCATTGCGGGCATTGACCAGCAGCTGTACGAAGCCGCAAAGGTGGACGGCGCGAACCGCTTCCAGTGCATCCGCCACATCACGATTCCCGGCTTGATGCCCACTTACATGGTCATGCTGCTGATGGCGATTGCGGGTATGCTTTCCAACGGCATGGAGCAGTACCTCGTCTTCGAGAATCCGCAGAACAGCGCAACCATCGAGGTGCTGGACTTGTATGTCTATCACAGCGGCATTAAGAGCGGCTTGATTCCGCTTTCCACGGTCGTCGGCGTATTCAAGAGCCTGATTGGCGTGCTGCTGCTCTTCGGCGCGAACGGCATCTCCAAGGGCGTGCGCGGCGAAAGCATCATTTAAGGAGGCGGAGAAGCAATGAGCAACACCGAGGTCATGAAGCAATCCGCCGTCAAACTGGCGGGCAAGCACCCGAAAAACAAGATTCACCGCACGGCGGGCGACATCGCGTTTGATGTTTTCCTGTACATCCTCTTTGTGGCTTTCACAATTCTGTGCGTTTTCCCATTCTATTACCTGTTTATCAACACCATTTCCAGCAATGACGCGGTGGCGGGCGGCTTGGTCAACTTCTGGCCGGTCGGCATCCACTTCCAGAACTACCTTGCCCTGCGCGATGTGGCGGACTTGGGTTCGTCGGTTATCGTGACGGTGGCGCGTACGATTCTGGGCACAGCGCTGATGGTGATTGTCAGCGCGTGGGCGGGCTATCTGGTCACGAAGCAGAAGATGTGGCATCGGTCGCTGATGTACCGTGCGCTGGTCATCACCATGTACTTCAACGCGGGTCTGATTCCGTGGTACATGAACATGCTGATGCTGGGTCTGACGAACAACTTCCTTGCCTACATCCTGCCGGGCATGATTGCGCCGTACAACATCATTCTGGTGAAGACGTACATTGAGTCGATTCCGGCATCGCTGGAGGAATCCGCGGTCATTGACGGCGCGAACACGCCGACGGTGTTCCTGAAGATTATCCTGCCGCTCTCCATTCCGATTCTGGCGACGATTTCGATTTTCGGCGCGGTCGGCAACTGGAACTCGTTCCAAGACTCGCTGCTGCTGATGTCCTCCCGGCCGGAGCTGTACACCCTGCAGCACCGCCTGTATGTGTACCTGAACCAGTCCTCGAACCTGTCGGCACTGGTCAACGGTTCGGGCGGCATGTCCACGCAGGCGGCGGCGAACATGCTCAACACGCGCGTCATCAAGTACACGGTCGCCATGGTGTCGATTATCCCGATTCTGCTGGTGTACCCGTTTATGCAGCGGTTCTTTGTTAAGGGAATCATGCTGGGTGCCGTGAAGGGCTAACCCGGCTGGTGATAGTTACTTCAAATACGGAAAGGAGAATCTTGCAAATGCGCAAATTGACCCGACTCTTCGCCCTGATGCTGGCGCTGACCATGCTTCTGGGCGCTCTGCCTGCGCTGGCAGAGGAACCCGCAAATCCCTCTGGCATCCCGTACTACAAGGTGACCAGCGACTTGTACGATTTCATCGACATGGACGGCGCGCCCATCCAGATTGAAATTTACAGCCAGCTGGCGAACTACTCCGGCCGTCAGACCGGCTGGGGCGCTGCGCTGATGAAGGATCTGTTCAACGTTGAACTGGTCATCATCCCCGATCAGGATGGCACGTACCAGACCCGCACGCAGTCCGGCAACCTCGGCGACATCGTCGTCTGGGGCGCGAATGGAGAGGACTATAAGCAGGCAATCAAGAACGGTCTGCTGCTGGAGTGGGACGAAGACGACCTTGCGGAGACGTATGCGCCCTACGTTTGGGCGAACTATCAGGATGCGCTGGCGTCCAACCGTCTGGTGTCCGAAGACGGCGACAATCTGTACGGCTTCGGCATGGACGTGGCGACCTCCCGTCAGGGTCATAAGTCCTTCATGTACTCCTGGGATCTGCGCTGGGATTTGTATTCTCAGCTCGGCTACCCGGAAATCAAGAATTTGGATGACCTGCTTGCGGTCTTCAAGCAGATGAAGGAAATCTGCCCCACGGACGAGCTGGGCAACGAGACGTATGCGGCGTCCCTCTGGCCTGACTGGGACGGCAACATGGTCATGTACGTCAAGGCGATGGCGACGGCGTACTATGGCTATGACGAACTCGGCTTCGGTCTGTACAACCCCACGAATGGCGAATTCTACGATGCGCTGGACGAAAACGGCCCGTACATCGAGATGCTGCGCTTCTTCAACCAGCTCTATCGCGCCGGTCTGCTTGACCCGAACTCCATGACGCAGACCTACGACGAAATGAGCCAGAAAGTCAAGAACGGCGGCGTGTTCTGGGGCATCTTCAACTATGCCTCCTCCATGGTCTACAACACGGACAAGCATCTGGGCGAAGGCAAGATGATGTATGCGCGTGTGCCGGACGAAGCGAACCCCATCGTCTACGGCCTGTCCACGCTGGGCGGCAACCGCATCTGGTCTGTCGGCTCGAAGGCGGCGTATCCGGAACTGTGCCTTGCGATTCTGGACTTCTTCGCGACTCCCGAAGGCTCGATGACCATGTGGTACGGCCCGCGCGGTCTGATGTGGGACTATGACGAAAACGGCGGCATGTACTTCACCGAGCTGGGCGACATCTGCAACAAGGACACCAAGCATGACCTGAACGGCGTTGTGTGGACGTCCCCCTACACGGGCAAGCAGTACACCCTGTCCGGCAACTTCAACGACGGCTGCATTCAGGCGAACAACACCACTTACAGCAAGGACGCCATCAACCCTGACGGCAAGCTGGGCGAAACGTTCAACAGGGACACTTGGGTTTCCATCTTGAACGCGGTTTCCTACCCGATTCAGGAGGACTGGCGCAACTGGTCCGGCGCGGTGCTGGCTGACCCGTACTTCGAGTCCATCGGCAAGTACACCATCATGCCCGACCTGCCTTACTCCGAGTCCGTGAAGGATGACGAACTGAAGGTGAAGTGGGAGCAGTGCGCCAAGAGCATCAAGAACAACAGCTGGCTGGCGATTTATGCGAAGGCGGACGGCGAGTTCAACATGCACATCCGCAACATGATTACGCAGTGCAACAACTACGGCTATGCTGACTGCCTCGAATGGAGCAAGGGCGAAGCGGCGACCAAGTGGCGCCTGACGCAGGAACTCAACGCGGTTGGGCAGGAGTAAGCAATCCTTGGAAACAAAAAGCAGGGGTGCGTGAGAAGCGCATCCCTGTTTTTTGGGTGGATGTTTTGTTGGTTTGTGTTGTTGACAGTTTATGATTCGCAATTTGTTTTTTGCGATGCAGGGGTTTCGCCTCTGCGGAGGCGAGGAGGGGCAATGAAAACAGACGAAGTCTGCGGTCGCCCCCTTGACCCCTTCGCAGTGCACACCCGTGTTTCTTGGTTTTGCATGTTGCATGGGGACGAAAGGTACACTAACTAAAAACTTTCAATAAAAACCAATTAACTTGGGTGGCGCCGAAGGTTTCCAAAGGGCGATCGGAAAGCCCTTTGGTCGCGTCCGCAGACGCGAAACTCTCTGCGACAAGCAAAATCAAGCAGCAAATTACCCAAAAAAGCGGGGCAACGCTGCCCCAAACGGAAGCGTAATCTCATTCATGGGGATGATCCGGTTTCGACGGGGGTTGTCGAGGGCGGGATAAGCGAGCCGTGGCCCCTGACCACGATAAAACGGGGAACTTAAATGTAACTGACAATAATCAGTACGCTTTCGCTGCCTAATTAGGCGCGACGCTGGCCCGGTCTGCCCGCTTGACCGGTTCCCGGCGCCATTCAAGCGGGGAACGAGCGCATGTAAGCTTTGCCATGCGTCCGTAACATGAAGCTACCAATCGCTGAAGCCTGACTGCGGGCGTCATCGTGCGGGAATTTCAAATCACAGTCTGCGCTCGGAGAAGGTCCTGCAAGCGAGCCTTCGGACAGGGGTTCGACTCCCCTCATCTCCACTTCTTCACCGCGATTCCCAAGAGGGGTCGCGGCACTTTTTTTGTTTTGGGGGAAATCGGGTGTAAATAAACTACCAATTTCAGCTGTATTGTGCAATAACGGCAGCGAGCCCTTGCGTGGCTGGTGTTGGATGTGCAGGGCGGCGATTGCCCCGGTGACGCTGGCGGATACGGCGGCAGACGGGAATCCGGAATGGCAGAATACGGATGCTGAACCGGCGGAAACGCACGTTTTCCTGCTCAGCTACGCGCAGGTGATGCAGTATCTTCCGGAGCAGGAGCAGCGGAAAGTCAGCGGCACGGAATATGCCCGGTCACGGGGGGCGAAGTTTCTGGGCTTCACCACCATCGGCATCGGCGAAACGGACTGGTGGCTGCGCTCACCGGGCAAGGCAAGCTACGACGCGTGCTTTCTGGATGTCCGCGGCGCGGTCGGAACGAAGTGCGTGACGGAAAAGCTGGGGGTTCGCCCGGCGCTGTGGATGAACTTGTCCGCCGACCGCAATGCGTTCCCGTATGAACAGCAGGTTCAGGCAAAGCAGCTTGCGGAGCAGGGGAATTATGCCGAAGCTACCGCCCTGCTGGACACGCTGGGCGACTATGCGGGCAGCGCGGCGCTGGCGAAGGAGTACCGCTATCAGCAGGCGCAGGCGGAAGCGGCAAGCGGAAATTACGATGCCGCGATTGCCCTCTACACGGAACTTGCGGGTTATGCGGACAGCGACGCGCTTTGCCGCGCAAGCCGCTATGAAAAGGCAGTGGCGGCGCAGGAAGCGGGGGATTACGCGGGCGCAATGGCGCTGTTTGCTGACGCGGGACAGTACGCCGACAGCATGGCGCGCCTGCGCGAATGCTGCAAGCAACAGGGCATATCCATCTATTACTTCTCAGAAGATGCCGTAAATGCTGGGGTTGACACGGGCTATGCCAAGCAGGATACCATCAGCGGTGACGACAAGCACTTCGGCTGGCGGCTGGGAAGATTCTTCCTGACGGGCTTCACCCGCGTGACGGCGGACGAAAATCAGCAGCCTGTTTTCATCAAGACGCTGGGCGATTCTGTTACCCTGTGGTTTGATTTGGAGCAGGATATCGACGCGCTGAACGGCAACGCGCAGCTTTCTCTCGCGGCGGATGCGAACGGCTATGACCAGCAGTTCAGCATCCCCAAAACGAACTTTGGGCGCGGCACGCTGATTGTCCGCCACACGGATTATCAGAATGCTAAAAATGAACCGGCGATTTATACGGATTATCTGTTGGCGAAAGGCACAACGGGCGCGAATACGCGCATTGTGCTGCACGAAGAGGGCGACTACGAGGTGGCGCTGGATTACGAGGTGCAGGACAGCGAGTTGACGCACATCACCAGCAAATTTGGCAATTACCGGATTTTCCTGCGCTTCTCCATCCGCAACGGCAACTGCATGGTCTACCCGTTTGACCTGCTGACGGGCGCGGAGCTGCAGAACACATCGGTCGCGGAGGCTGGATTCTCGCTGGATTTGGCGCGCTCGCGGTATCTGGACATCAACGTTCGGCGCGCGGTGCTGGTGGAAACGGCGAACGGCGTCATCGAGGATGAGCGCTTCAACCGCCCCGCGAAGGACGGCGACCGCTACACGCAGGAGGGCATCTACACCATTTCGGTCAGCAACCGATACACGGGCGAATCCACAACAAAAACGATTTTCGTCGGCTCGCAGGCGCTGCTGGAGACGTATGTGCGCAACGGCTTCTCGCTGGAGCGCCTGAAATGAGGGGAATGCGGATGAAAAGGCTATGTTCGCTGCTGCTGGCGCTGGTGCTGCTGGCGGGCTGTGCGCTGGGTGAAAGCGCACCGGAATTCCGCCGGATGGGGGATGCGGCGCTGCTGCCGTATCTGGAAAACAGCCTGTACGAACAGCTGGTGTCCGATTTGGACAGCAGCGACTATTTTGTGGAAAACGTACAGGCGGTGTACATCTCTCAGGAGTATCTGGACGAGCTGGCGTTCAACTCGCAGGAGAACGTCTACTTCGGCTATACGCTTTCCGAATTAAACGCGCAGTTTCAGGGCGAGAAGTACATCTTCACCCTTGGTGAAAACAACGAGACGGTCGTCGTGACGTGGACGGACTACGATGATGTCTACGACCGCGTGATTCGCAACGTGGCAATCGGCACGGGCGTGATTTTGGTGTGCGTGACGGTTTCTGTTGTGTCGGCAGGCGTGGGCGCGCCGGCGGTCAGCATGATTTTCGCGATGGCTGCCAAAGACAGCGCTGTCCACGGTCTGCTTGGCGCGGCGAAATCGGGCGTGCCAGCGTTCATCGCGACGGCTGTCCGCACGGGCGACATGCAGCAGGCGGCGCGCGAGGCGGCCTTGACGGGCAGCGAGGACTTCAAGTGGGGCGCAATCTGCGGCAGTATTTCGGGCGGCGTGACGGAGGCGGTCGGGCTGAAGGGCGCGATGCTGAATGGCTTGTCCATGAACGAAGCGGCACAGATTCAGCGCGAATCGGGCTATCCGCTGGACGTCATCAAGGGCTTCCGGACGATGGAGCAGTACGAGGTCTGCCAGAAAGCGGGGCTTGTACCCAAAATGGTGGATGGCAAGATGGCGCTCATCCGCCAAATTGACCTCGATTTCGTGGACGCAATGGGGAATACGAACTTGGAACGGATGCAGAAAGGATTGGCGGCGCTTGACCCGGCGACGGGGGAGGCATATCAGCTGTATTATATCGTAGAAAGTCGCCAGTCGACGATTGCCATCCTGACAAAAACGGAGTACATGCAGAGCGACAGCAGCGAAATTTGGCATACGGCGGCGGAAATGCCGCAAAACGACAGATGGTTTTTTGAGAAGCAGCATGACGATTTCTGGGAGAGCATGGCTGATTTAGTAGAAGTGATTTTCCCGACGGACGAGCTTTTGGAACTGCCTTTTGCGCCGCAAGTGCCCGATTCGGAAGAAAAGCCGGAGAATATCGCGCAGCAATGAACGGGCAGGAGCGCCGTGTCACCCCTAAAAAAAGTACATCCATGACCTGATGCGGATGTACCTGATCCGCTTTTCGGAGCTGAGCCGTCTACCCATCCCGATGGCGTGGAAGGGTCGCGACTTCGACACGTTCAACGCGCGCAGTACGAAATGCCGGAAAAGTGATTGCAAAGGCGGCGTACATGCGGTATAATGGGTGCAAATCCACAAAAGAAAGGGTGTGCTTTGCATGAAATGTCCACGCTGCCGCAGCCGTGACGTGCGGGTGGAGCTGGTTCGCGAACGCCGGGCTACGCGCCACAGCTTGGCGTGGTGGCTGCTGATTGGCTGGTGGATATGGCCGTTCAAGCTGCTGTTCCTGCCGGTGATTTGGTCGCAGGAGGCGGAGCGGAAGGGAAAGCGTCCGCCGCCCCGGCGCGACGAGATGGTGACAAGGAGCGTCGCGGTCTGCCAGCACTGCGGGCACCATTGGCGGGTATGGTGAAAAGGGGAGCGCGCTTTGTTTTGAATAGCAAAAACGCAGGGCATCGCCGTTTTGACGATGCCCTGTTTGTGCTTACTTCATCAGGTTCATGCCGATCTGACGGCCGGATGCCAGCGCGTAGCCGACACCGGAGCCGGAAGAGTAGGCGTAGGCGTACATCTCGCGGTTCGAGGTCTCGCCGCCAGCGTACAGGCCGTTAATGACCGAGCCGTCCTCGCGCAGGACTTGGAAGTCCAGATTCGTCTTTACGCCCGCAATCGTGCCGCCCGTGCAGACGTAGATGCGCACCGCGTAGTACGGCGCCGCGTCGATGGCGGTCAGGTTGGAGGCGTCCTTGCCGAATTCGGTGTCGTTGCCCGTCGCGCAGGCGGTGTTGTACGTTTCAACGCTCTTGACCAGCGTGTCCGCGTCCACGCCCATCAGCGCGGCAAGTTCTTCGATGGTGTCCGCCTTGACGACTTCGGTGCCGTCCACCGCCGCGTCCAGCAGCGCAGCGCCCGCGAACTTGCTGTCGCCCAGCGCCCACGCGATGCCGTCTTCCGTGCGGCTCAGCGCGACGGTCGCCTGATAAGGCATGTAGCCCTCGTTGAAGAAGCGCTGCGCCTTGCTGTTGACAACCATGCGCCCCCACAGATTCACGGACATGCAGAAGCCCGCGATGCTGCCGTTGCGGCTGGTCGAGCCAAGGGTGATGACATAGGGGTCGTTGTAGAACACGCCGCCGACGTCAAGCGCCATCTGCATCCCGTCGCCAGTGTCGCCCGCGCCCGCGGTGGTCAGGTCAATCCAGTCGGCGAACTGGGGCAGGTACTCGCGCATCATGGGTTCGCTCGCCGCGAAGCCGCCGGTCGCCAGCACAACGCCGCGGGAGGCGTACACGTCGTAGGAGCCGCTGGCGTCCTGCACGGTCGCGCCGATGACGTCGCCCGCGTCGTTGGTCAGCAGCTTCGTGCCGGTCGTGCTCAGGCGCAGGTCAGCGTCGTGGTTCTTCAGCCAGTCCACCATGTGGTCAATCAGCATGTAGCCGCCTTCGGGGTCAGCCGCGCCGGTTTCGCTGTCGATGACGTAATCCGGCACCTGATAGCGCCCGTTGGGGAAGAAGGGGTAGGTCACCCAGTGCGCAACGCCCTCGTCCTCCAGCCAGTTGATCGTTTCGCCAACCTGCGTGAAGTAGTTGCTCACGCGCTCGTAGGTCGGATAGCCGGGGTCTTTGCCCAGCACGCCGATGTCCGAATCGGAGGATGCTTTCTACTCCTCCAGCCAGACTTCGCTGTTCGGCTCCAAGCCGATGCTCTGCGTGTAGTAGGTGTTTTCCGCCGCGACGACCGCGCCGGATACGGACGTAGAGCCGCCGAAGCGCGACAGCTTCTCGACCACCATCACGTCCTTCGCGCCGTTGTCCATCGCGGACATGGCAGCCGCCAGACCCGTGCCGCCGCCGCCGATGACCAGCACTTCGACGTGCGCCGTGCGGTCGCCGACGTCCGCAGTGTTCTTTTCGACCGGCGTGCGCAGGGTATCCGGGTCAGCGCCCGCCTGCTTCACGCAGTCCTCGACCGCCGCCAGAATCGCCTTGCTGGTGATGGTCGCGCCCGTTACCGTGTCCACCGCCAGCGTCTGATGCGCCACGATGTCCGCCGGAATCTGCTCCAGCGCGCCGGACGCAATCGCGGGCGTTTCGGCCTGCTCCGTCACCTTCACATCGGTGATGGCGCTGTCCGAGAAGGTCACTTCAACCGTCACCGCGCCGTTCATGCCGTTGGCGGAGGCGGTGTACGTTCCCGCGTTGAAGGTCGCCGCGAATGCCGCCGGAATCAGGCACAGCAGCATCGTCAGCGCCACAAACAGGGAAATCAAACGCTTTTTCATAGGGAAAAATCCCTCCTTTCATGCCTGTATCATACCGCTTTGTGAAAGGAATGTCAAACAAGCGTTTTCTTTCTCGTCATAAGCGGAACTTATGGATGCCGCTCCGCCATGTCCGCCCGACGAAGCTGCTCGACGAATTGCAGGTGCAGCGGCGTCATCTGGCGCATGACCGCCTCGGTGTGGTGGAGAATCGGCGTGTCGCTGACGATGGGAATCAGGCGGATGCCGATGGGATAGCTGCCCTGCGGCATGAACGAAATGCCCTGATTCAGGTTGATCATCAGCAGCTGATCCTCGATGGTGTCCGCAAAGCGCAGCGCGTCCTTTGTCCACCCAAGCCCCATCAGCCAGCGGGCGATTTGGCTGCTCGCCCTGCGATTCGCGCCCGCCTGCAGGAGGATGACGGGAAAATGCGTCAGCTCCGGCAGGGTGACGGAATTTTTCCCCGCCAGCGGGTGCGACGACGCGACGGCGGCGCAGATGGGGCGCTCCATCACCGTGACGTGCTTCATCTGCTGCAAGGGAATTTCGCCCGGAATCGCCAGCGCAATGTCGCAGTCGCCCGACTCCAGCGCCGTGCCGATTCGCGCCATCGACAGCTGCCGCACGCGCAGTTCAACCTCCGGATGATGCGCCCGAAACGCCGGAATCGCCCGCAGAAGCAGCTGCTGCTCCATCGGCCCGGTGTAGGCAATCGTCAGCGTCCGCGGCTGATGGCGCTGCGCGTCCGCAAACGTCTCTATCGCCTGATAGCACTGAACCAGCTGCTCTGCCATCGGCACAAGTGCCTGCCCCGCCTCCGTCAGCGACGTGCCGGACTTGCTCCGCTTCAGCAGCGGCAGCCCCAATTCCGCCTCCAGCGCCGCCATCTGCTGGCTCATCGCGGTCTGGGTGATGAAGCTCTTCTGCGCGCCGAGGGTGATGCTGCCCGTCTGCGCGACGGCGAGGAAATACGCGAACCGCTCCAATTTCAAGGGAGTCCCCCCTCCTTTCGTCGGGATGCAAACGACTTCTTTCCGTCTATTCTATCACGCATTTTCGTGCCGCGCAAGGGGGATTGTGATTCGATTGACAAGCGGCGGGGGCGGTGGTACAATGAGGGGGGAAACGGGGATAAAAGGAGTGAAAACGATGCGAAAATACGAAGTGGTCGTGCCGGAAAACGTCGAAATGGCGGACATTCAGTCCATCCAGACGCGCATCAAAAAGCATAACCTCCTGACGGTGGCACTGCTGATTCCGCTGTTTGCCGGCTATGCGCTGTACCAGCAGGAATCCACCGAAACGCTGGGCGGCATTGTCTTTGTGCTTTCGATGGTGCTGATGGTGCTGGGGTTCGTTTCCGGCAGGGGCGACGAGAAGCGGCTGCCCGCGTACTGGGCGAAGTACCAGCAAATCCACCGGATGGACAACCTCCTGCGCGCGAACCTCGTCGGCGTGTGGCTCTGCGCCGAAGCGCGCGTGGCGGTGTACCGCGAGGGCAGCGGCTACCGCGTGCAGCTGGGCGTTCTCGACGAAAAGACGGGCGCGTGGGAAAACGACGAGCAGGACGAGGTTTTCCCGACGCTTATCGACGTGCGCGAATATGCGTCGCAGGAAGGGTACGAGCCGATGGACGTGGACTTCGAGCAGATGACGGACGAGGAGTTTCAGCAATTTCTGGACAGGAGCAGAATATAATGAAGAAAAAACGCGAGGAAAACGTCGAGCTGGCGGACATTCAGGCGGTTTGGGAGCGCATGACGCAATGGGCGATTCGGCTGTGGCTGCTGCTGATTCCCGTTATCGTCGGCATCATCCTGTCGACGCAGGGGGAATCCACCGCGAGGGCTGGCAATTTCATCGTGCGGATTGCCTTTCTGCTGATATTGATGGGTGCGGGCTATGTGGCGTATCTTCGGAATTTGGAAAGAAAATACTGGGCAAAGTACCAGCAAATCCACCGGATGGACAATCTGCCGATTGATGACGTGCGCAAATATCTGGCGCAGGCGGGAACCAAGGTGGATTTGGGGAAGATGACGGACGAGGAGTTCCAGCAATTTCTCGATGCGCATCGGCTGTGACGCAATCGCGCATCCCGCAAAAGAATATACTCATAAGGAAGTAACTCGTGCGTCAGCTTTTCGGTGCATACAAAAATCCCCCTCCGATGCCATTCATCCGAGGGGGATTCCTTTGCGCACAATCACCACCCGCGCCCGAAGCAGCTGCGCCGTGCCGCGCCCTGCTCGCCCGACACATACCGTGCATTAAACGCCGCGTTTACTTCGCGCAGTTCCATCTCGCCGTCAATATACGCTTGGTACATCTCGATGATGCCCTCCGCGCAGCCGTCGCAGGACGCGGAAATGTTGCCAATCGCGTCGTCGACAATCTGCTGGCGTTCCTCGCGGGTCGTGTCCTTAATCAGAATGCTGGTCATCGGGAAAAATCGCTCCTTTCAGGCGGCTGCTTTCACGCCGTCAATGTCCGGCGGCAGCTTCTGCATCTGCTCACGGTAGACGCGGCGCAGGCAAATCATCTCCGCCGCCGCCGTAATCGCCCACGAAACGATGTAGAGCAGGTACAAGCTCTCAATGGTGTGGAAGTACGCGAACACCGTGTATACCCAGATAATGCGGAACACGCACGACCCCATAATCACGATAACCGTCGGCACAAAGCTCTTGCCCAGCCCGCGGTTCGCGGCAATGGTGCAGTCCATGAAGGCGGAGAAGGCGTAGGAGCAGCCCATGATGCGCAGGCGGATCATCCCTGCTTGCGCCACTTCCTCGACGTTTGTGAAAATGCCGAGGAACTGCCGCCCGAAGATGACCAGCAGCGCGCTCATGACAAGGGCAATGCCGAAGGAGAACACCATCGAGATGAAGTAGCTGTGGATGATGCGCTTGCGCTTGCCCGCACCGTAATTTTGGCTCATGAAGGACGAGCAGGCGGTGTAAATGGCAGCCATCACGTCGTAGACGAGCGCGTCGGCGTTCGCGGCGGCGGCGTTGCCTTCCACCATCAGCTCATCAAAGGAGTTCACGCCCGCCTGAATGAACAGGTTCGCTATTGCGAAAATCGCGTTCTGCAAACCGGCGGGAATGCTCAGCGACAGCACCTGCTTTGCCTTGTGCGGCTCAATCCGCAGCATCGACCGTTCCAGCCGCACCACGCTCCCTGAACGGCGCAGGGACAAAATCACCAGCGCCGCCGAAATATACTGGGAGATGATGCTTGCCAGCGCCACACCCGCCGCCGCCAAATGGCAGACGATGACGAAGAACAGGTTCAGCAGGATGTTGATGACGCCCGCCATCGAGAGGAAGTAGAGCGGCTTTTTCGTGTCGCCGGCGGCGGAAAGCACCGCGTTGCCGAAGTTGAACACCGCCATAGCGGGCATACCGAGGCAGTAGATGCGCAGATAGCTGACCGCGCCCGCCATCAGCACCGGCTTCGTGCCGAGCATGGAGAGCATTGCGGGCGTGAAAAGGAAACCCAGCGCCATGATGATGACGCCGACAATCAGCGAGAGAATCAGCGAGGTATGCACCGCCTCGTGCACGTCCTGGTCGTGCCGCGCGCCGATATACCGGGCGACGACGACGTTGACCCCGCTGCCCATACCAATCAGGAAGCCGGTGAACAGCGAGACAAGAATCGAGGTAGACCCGACTGAGCCCAGCGCTTCCGGGCCTGCAAACTGCCCAACCACCGCCACGTCGGACATGTTGAACAGCACTTGCAGCACGTTCGTTGCCATCAGCGGCAGGGAAAACAGGATAATCTGCTGGACGAGCGGCCCGTGCGTCAGGTCGTGCGATTTGGATGCCATGATTTTGCTCCTTTGCGAAATCTTCCGCCGCTGATTATACACCGGAAAAACGAAACTGGCAAGAGGAAAAACAGCGTTTTGGGCGAATAATATCATATTGTAATGTCAGGGATTCCGGCAGCCACGTCGGTTCTGTTTCCATTGCCCCTCGTCGCTCCCGCAGGAGCGCCCCCCTGCGACAAAACAGCCTATACAATAAGGAAAGAACTGCACCAAGAAAGAAGGCAAAAATCCACCATGCACGATTACCGCGCCATCTTCCTCGATATCGACGGCACGCTCACCCAGCCGGGGCGTTCCGCGCCGACCGTATCCGCCGTCGCTGCCATCGAATCCACCCGCCGCGCTGGACGCCGCGTTTTCCTCTGCACCGGCCGCTGTGAAGCGATGCTCAAGCCGCTTCTTCATTGGCAATGGCGGGGAGGCGGCAAAGCAATCCGCGGACGTGGTCTGCGATTCGGTGGAGGCGGGCGGGCTGGCGAAGGCGTTCGCGGATTTCGGCTTGCTGGCATAAGCGGCACATCCCCCGCATACCCTCAACCGAATCAACCGAGCGGGGAGGGAGACGAATGCGCAAACGCTCCTGCGGCGAGCGGAAATGAGTCATCTGCACGGGTCAGCGCGCGCTGATGATTGCGGGCGTCGTGCTGGTGGCGGCGGGGCTGATTGTGCTGCTGCTGTGCATCCCGGCGTGGGCGTGGGCGGCGCTGCTTGGCGTGGCGCTGGCAATCGCCGGGCTGGTGCTGATTTGTGTGGGGAGGAGGTGACAATATGAGGGTGCGGATGGTGTGCGTGAAGGTGCCGAAGCCCCTGCGCGGGGTTGTGCGGTTTCTGGTGAAGAAACGGCGGAAATCTTCATAAGTGATTGACAGATAAGCAAAAGCGTGCTATGATAGCATTGGTATCCGATAATTGCATAGGAACGGAATCAGAGGTGCGCACGCATCGTGTACCGCGGCGGAGGATGGCTTCCGCAGAGGCCGCGGGAAGGGGTGGTGCGCCGAAAGGCAGGGCAAACGAAGCCGCAGACCCTGTGCTTGGGCGCGGGCCGGACAGGTTCGTGACTGTCATCGGGGTGAAAAAATCCCCGGCGGAGCGCTGATTCACTGAGACACCGCCTGTTCCTTATGGGCAGGGCATCATGCGGGCGACTGCATGGAAAAATCGGGTCTTTGGCGCACCGCGAGCAGGATGGCTTGTGGTGGCTTTTTTTGAATCCGAATGGACAGGATACCGCAAAACAATCAGCAGAAACACATGGATGGAGGATACAACCAATGGAGAAGTATCGTGTAGGCATTGTTGGCGCAACGGGCATGGTCGGTCAGCGCTTTATTTCGCTGCTGAAGGATCATCCGTGGTTTGAGGTGAACTGTGTGGCGGCGTCGGCGCGCAGTGCCGGAAAGACGTACCGCGAGGCGGTCGGGGAGCGCTGGGCGTTCGCGTGGGAGATTCCGGAAAAGGTGGCGGGCATGACCGTCGTCGATGCGGCGGATATTGACGAAGTGAGCAAGCATGTGGACTTCGTTTTCTGCGCCGTGGACATGAAGAAGGACGAAATCCGCGCGCTGGAGGAAGCCTACGCGAAGCACGAAATCCCGGTCGTGAGCAACAACAGCGCCTGCCGCGGCATCGAGGACGTGCCGATGGTCGTGCCGGAAATCAACGCCGATCACCTTGCCGTCATTGAAGCGCAGAAAAAGCGCCTCGGCACGAAGAATGGCTTTATCGCCGTCAAGCCCAACTGCTCCATCCAGAGCTATGTGCCCGCCCTGACCCCCCTGCTTGATTTTGAGCCGGAGAAGGTCAGCGTGTGCACCTATCAGGCGATTTCCGGCGCGGGCAAGACGTTCAAGACGTGGCCCGAAATGGTGGATAACGTGATTCCCTACATCGGCGGCGAGGACGAGAAGAGCGAAAACGAGCCGCTGAAGCTGTGGGGTCATGTGGAGGATGGCAAGATTGTCAACGCCGCGCTGCCCGTCATCTCCGCACAGTGCCTGCGTGTCGCCTGCTCCGACGGCCATATGGCGGCGGTGTCCGTCAGCTTCAAGAAAAAGCCGACCATCGAGCAGATTAAGGAACGCTGGGCGAACTATGAGACGGAAGCGCAGCGCCTGGAGCTGCCGAGCGCGCCCAAGCCCTTCCTGCAGTATTTTGAAGACCCCTCCCGCCCGCAGACCCGCCTTGACCGCGATTTCCAGAACGGCTTCGGCGTGTCCATCGGCCGTCTGCGCGAGGATAAGCTGTTCGACTACCGCTTTGTCTGCCTGAGCCACAACACGGTGCGCGGCGCGGCGGGCGGCGGCATCCTGACGGCGGAGCTGCTCTGCCGCAAGGGGTACATTCCGCACCGGGTGTAATGCAAAAATCGTATAAATATCTGGAAGGAAGTTATCACCATGAAACCTTTGTTCACAGGCACTGGTACGGCGCTGATTACGCCTTTCAAGAACGGCGAAATCGACTGGGACGCGCTGGACAACCTCGTAGAAAGCCAGATTGCGGGCGGCGTGAGCGCGCTGATTGCCGCGGGCACGACGGGCGAACCATCGACGATGACGTGGGATGAGCACATTGAGGTCATTCGCTTCGTCGCCGAGCGCGCGAAAGACCGCGCCTGCGTCATTGCCGGCACGGGCAGCAACTGCACGCGCGAGGTCATCCACGCGGCGAATGTCGTCAAGGACTTCGGCGTGGCGGCGCAGCTGGTCGTCACCCCCTACTACAACAAGTCCACGCAGGAGGGTCTGGTGGCGCACTACACGGAGATTGCCGAAAAGACCAGCCTGCCGATTGTCGTCTACAACGTTCCCTCCCGCACGGGCGTGAACATCCAGCCCGCGACGCTTGAGAAGATTTGCCGCCTGCCGCAGGTCGTCGCCGTGAAGGAAGCGAACCCCGACGTGGCGCAGGCGATGGAGAAAATCAACCTCGTCGGCGACAACGCGACCTTCTACTGCGGCAACGACGACCTGACGATTCCGCTGATGGTGCTGGGCTTCCAGGGCGTCATTTCCGTGCTGAGCAACGTCATGCCCGCCGAAACGAGCAAGATGACGTCCCTCGCGCTCTCCGGCAACTGGGCGGAAGCGTCCAAGATGCAGCGTGACCTGCTGCCGATGGTGAAGGCGCTGTTCTGCGAAACCAGCCCGATTCCCTGCAAGGCAGCCATGAGCATGATGGGCATGTGACGCAACGAACTGCGTCTGCCGCTGATTCCCATGCAGGAAGCCAACCAGCAGAAGCTCGCCGACATTATGCGCGGCTGGAAGCTGATTTAACCGCTTCCATTATAATAGCAGCTGCGAAAAAGGCCAAGAAACATGGGTGTGCACTGCGAAGGTTTCCAAAGGGCGACCGCAGACGTTCGTCTGTTTTCATTGCCCTTTGGTCGCGTCCGCAGACGCGAAATCCTCTGCAACAAAAAAGCACAATTTTCTTAGGAAACACAAGGAGCAAAGAACAACGATGACCATCCTCATCAGCGGCGCGTGCGGCTTCATGGGCCGCGAGGTCGCCGCGCAAGCAAAATCCTCCGGCATTGACGTGGTGTGCGGTGTGGACATTGCCGCCGGGGTCGCCCCGTATCAGCCGGATTTCCCCCTCTATGCGAACTATGCCGACGCCCCCAAGGCGGATGTGGTGATTGACTTCTCCAACTGGAAGCCCGGCGCGAACGTGCTGGATTACGCCACGAAGCACCGCGTCCCGGTCGTCATTGCCTCGACGGGGCTGACCGACGAGCAGCTTCACCAAATCGCCGAAGCGTCGAAAGTCGTGCCGATTTTCCGCTCCGGCAACATGAGCCTCGGCATTGCCCTGCTGCGCGCCCTCGCCAAGAAGGCGGCAGGCGTCCTTGGCGATGCCTTTGACGTGGAAATTGTCGAAGCGCACCATAACCGCAAGCTCGACGCGCCCTCCGGCACGGCGCTGATGCTCCTGGACGCGGTCAAATCTGCCTATCCGGATGAGCGCGAAGCCGTTTTCGGCCGCCACGGACGCGACTGCAAGCGCCAGCATCAGGAAATCGGGATGCACTCCCTGCGCGGCGGCACGGTCACGGGCGAGCATGAAGTCTGCTTCTTCGGCACGGGCGAGAGAATCCGCATCAGCCATAGCGCGGAGAACCGCGGCGTGTTTGCTGCGGGCGCTTTGCGTGCGGCGGCATTCCTGATGAATCAGCAGCCCGGCATGTACAGCATGGACGACGTGGTGGGACAACTGTAACCAGTTAGTGGGATGACGGAAATTTTCCGCCGTCCCATTTTCGGTATTCTTGCAAAAAAACATGAAAACAGTTGTTACTTTTCGCTGAAAAGGACAAACTGAGTTCATAAAGCCATGGTAGAATCAACATCGATGGGAGGGATACCAACGCATGAATGAAGTCAAAACCCCGAAAAAACCGCTGATTGTCTATTACGCAATCGCGATTCTGGTCGTGCTGCTGATTAACACGCTGCTCGTGCCGATGGTGAGTCAGGCGCGCGTGAAGTATGTCGATTACGGCACGTTCATCCAGATGACCGAAGAGGACAAGATTTCTGAAGTTCAAGTGCAGGACAATCAGATCGTCTTCATCACCAAGGAGGACGAAGCCAATAAGAACGCTGTTTATTACCGCACGGGCAAGATGGATGACCCGGAGCTGACCAGCCGCCTGTCCGAACACGGCGTGAGGTTCGACAAGGAAATTGTGGAGGAAACGTCGCCGCTGCTGTCGTTCCTGCTTTCCTTCGTTTTCCCGATTGTGCTCTTTATCGCGCTGGGGCAGCTGCTCACGCGCCAGATGATGAAGCGCATGGGCGGCGGCAAGGACGCGATGTCCTTCGGCATGGGCAATTCCAATGCCAAGGTATATGTGAAGGACAGCGCGGGCAGCATTAAGTTCGACGATGTGGCGGGCGAGGACGAAGCGAAGGAGAACCTGAGCGAAATCGTCAACTACCTGCATGACCCGTCAAAGTACCGCGATATCGGCGCGTCGATGCCCAAGGGCATTCTGCTCGTCGGCCCGCCCGGCACAGGCAAAACCATGCTCGCCAAGGCAGTCGCGGGCGAAGCGAACGTGCCGTTCTTCTCCATTTCCGGCTCGGACTTTGTGGAGATGTTCGTCGGCATGGGCGCCAGC
>OWIO01001060.1_pt1 | contig 22496 bp, 18 predicted proteins | sample 1733011 | NCBI WGS metagenome assembly OWIO01 (sample SAMN05065779, study PRJEB22554) | human gut metagenome | biome: ENVO:2100002; feature: ENVO:00000062; material: ENVO:00002003 | host: Homo sapiens | place: USA | reverse complement strand
CGGACAAAGACACGTACTCCTTCTGCCGGAAAGTATTCGTTATCAAGAGATTGGTTGACCAATGGGAATAATCTGATCGTGACAGGCAATGTTCCTACGTTTAGAAAGGATTTGATAAACATCTATGATTCAGGGAGTTTCTTTATGCATACTTTTTTGGAACGCCTCCGTGCGAAAGGAATCGTGGTTCCCGAATCGTACGGTTTTACTGAATTACCGTCCGATGGAGCAGAGCAGATGGCTCGCTGGGAGACTCCGGTGCAGAAAGTCTTGAATCAGTTGATGAAGGAAAGTGATAATCTGAATGCGGAAGCAATGCTTTGCCGGATTGCGTCACAAGCTACAGGAAAGAAACGTGTGACGGCGGAAGATGGCATTGTTGAGATTATGAAACTGGTTCGTAACCTCGGGCACGATCCGAAAGACTATAAGATCGCGGATGGTTGCGGATTGTCTAATTATAATTACTTGTCTCCTGCCCTGTTGGTCGATTTTCTGAAATATGCCTATTCACAATCCGATGTTTTTCAGAAATTGTATAAGTCGCTTCCTGTTGCCGGAATAGACGGAACGCTGAAAAACAGAATGAAGAACACTTCCGCATTCAGAAATGTCCATGCAAAGACCGGTTCGTTTACGGCGATCAATGCCCTTGCCGGTTATCTGAAGATGAAGAATGGACATGAAGTGGCTTTTGTCATTATGAATCAGAATGTGCTTTCGGCAGCCAGGGCGAGGGCGTTTCAGGATAAGGTTTGTGAGGTGATTATCGGACTTTGAAATGAGCATTGAATAAGGTTGTTGATAGAAATGATAAATATTTGCTGAAAAAAGTACTCTTTTATTTGAACGTTTGCTTTGCTTGCGTGTATGCTTTGTCAGAACGGTTCTAATTAAGCAATGTTGAATTTAATAAAAGAGTGAATAATGAAAAATATAAAATTATTGTTACTTGTCTTATTGTGTTATTGTACAGCACAGGTTTATTCTCAAAACAAGGCAAGCTGGGTCCCGGACTCTATTGCATCTCAGATTTCTGTAATTCAGAATCAGGCCCGGGAATGGAAACAGAAGATCTATGAAAACCCTAAAGATGAAAAAGCATGGATGTCTTATACACGAACGATTCAAACACTTAAAGCGCTTACTCCCGGCGATGGTATAGAAAAGGAAATCAATGAGATGATGGACAAGATGAAAAAAGAGATACCCAATACTGCTACTTATGCCTTGATACAGAATATGATTTTACCTTTTGGGAAAAATGATATGACTTTTGATGAAATTATGGATAAGTGGCCTGATGCTGTGATGCATTATCCTGTTTATATGGGGTTGTCTTTTAGCAATAAGGATAGACTGAAAGACATTTCTACCCGGTGGTATCAATCAGGTGCATATCCTGTTCAATCTTTAAATTATACCTATAATGAATTGGCTTCTGCCGAAAAGGACGCATTGATATTTACTGATGTTAATTGGACGCTGTTTGGAAGTTATCTGCTTCAATATGGAAAGGGATTGTTTAATGATAAGAAAGTAATCCTTTCAGGTTTAATCCTTCCTTCATTTTCTATGAACAGGCTTACGGAGGAATTAGGCATACCGGAGTTCAAAGATACTGACCCGGAATTTTATAAAAGTAAAACTCCTACGGCAACGTTTGCAAATGAAATCAAAAAACGTATAGAGCATATTGCCAAATATACCAACCGTCCCATTTATATCTCTGTCTCAACCAATGAAGCTGTGAAAGATCTGCTGAAAGACCATTTATATACTGAAGGTCTGTTAATGAGATATTCTGCCAAACCTTATGATAATCTGGCGGTCATGCGTCGCAATTATGAGAATACTTATCTGTTAGATTACTTATACGAGTCTTTTTATCCTGAGACGTTGACGAATGTTTGTCTTGATTTGAAAGGAGTAAAAATGCTTAGCATATATTATGTACCGGCTTTCAAGTCTCTTCTCCAGTTTTATAAGGAATCAGGTGATGTGACTCATTATGATAAACTTCATGCTTTATTGGAATCTATCATTAAGAAAGCGGATTATTACAATGAGGAAGTACGTGAACGGTATCTTAAAAGTATTAATTTCTAATCGTTCTTCTCATAAAGACTATGAAAAGACTTATATATATATTATTCCTCTTGATAGGTTTTGAGCAGGCTTTGTTTGCCCAGAAAATAGACACCTTGAGAACTGAACGTCTTGAGCTACGTTTGGAACCCGATTTGGTAGGCTTTATTCCTTGTGGAAAAGAATGGTTTCAAGTTCAAAAAGATGCATGGAAGTTAGAAATCGATAAAGATGTGAGAAATGAAAAAGCGTGGGAGAATTACTATCTTGCGTGCAAAGGAATTTGGGATGAAGACACATTGCTATGGAAGAAAGAACAGCCTCGTTTACTTAAGAAAATGAAAAAGTACATTCCTGATACACGGGTGTATTATAAAGTATTGGATGATGAGGTTATGATTTCTGACAAGGAAAAAAGAGAGGCAATCAAGGAGAAGATTGTTTATTTGAGACGGGATTGTGAAAGGGATTACAGAGATGATATGTGGTATTATCAACGGCATGGACAGATAGATAAGGTGAGGGAAATAGCACGCGAATGGTTTGACAGCGGATTATATTCACGAAGTATCCTGACTTATTATTATAATGAATTTGTAGGGCTGAAAAGGAATGCTATTCTTGCGGGAACCGGTCCCGAATGGGCCTACAGCGTATTGCTTCAGTATGGAGCAGGGTTGTTCAAGGATGTGGAAGTAGTAGATTTAAGTGAGTTAATGAATCCGGAGGAAGAGAGCGACTTTTGGAAGACAAAAGGAATAGATGTAAATACCTTTCCCGACCGGGAAAAGGTAAAATGTCCCGGTGCATGGTATTTTGCGGAGAAAGAGCAGCGTCCTGTATATATTTCTCAATATTCTGCAAGTAGACAAGATGTAGTGGAAATGAAAGACTTCCTCTACTCTGAAGGATTGGTATTCAGATATTCCTTAAAACCATATGATAATATGGCTATTTTAAGAAGAAATTATGAACAGGTTTATTTGCTTGATTATTTACAGTCTCCTATTATTATGGATATTTCACGTGGTGAAGCTTCCTATGTTCTTTCTTTTCTTCCCCTTTTGCAATTCTATCATACGAGTGGAGACAAGAATCAATATTTGAGACTGAAGAAGTTATTATTAGATATTGTGGATCGTATGGATGATGGGTATTTTGTCAATAAGTCTTGGGTAGATGCAAAGACTGCCGAACATTTGAAGTTGTTTAATAGAATTTTTGATCATGTAAGAGATATGGAGAAAAAAGGACCAACTTCTGTTATAGTTCGTTCATTTAAGGAAGAGCACCGGAAAGAATATCAACAATTAATAGAAATGGTAGAGCCATGATGCTATTCACTTCTTTCAGCCACGACGAAACAGACGAACAGCTAATGGAACGCTTTGCATTCAGGAACAGTGAGAAAGCATTCGAAGAGCTTTACTGCCGTTATGCTCCCCGGTTTAAAGGTTTCTTTATGCGGATGCTGTCGGCAGACGGAGCGTTGGCGGATGATTTTCTGCAAGAGTTGTTTCTTCGCGTCTATGAGGCAAGAGGCAGTTATCAGCATGGAAAACAGTTCTCTACATGGGCGTTTGCGATGGCGTATAATCTTTGCAAAAATGAGTACCGCCATCGTGATATAGTAGACGAGTATCGTTTACAACAATCATATACCAATGAAGAAGATAGCTATTCCTCGCTTGAGTTTGAAGCGGCACATGATCGTCAGGTTTTCGACCGGCAGTTGAAGAAAGTACTTGCAGGGTTGACAGATGAACAACGGGCAGCATATACGCTGCGCTATGAAGAAGAGCTTCCGGTACAGGAGATTGCGCAAATCCTGTGTTGTCCGGAAGGTACGGTAAAGTCTCGCTTATATTATACTTTGAAAGTATTGCAGCGTTCTTTATCAGATTATAACCCCCCAAAATAGATGAATATGAAAAGTGATGATTTAGAAAGACTGGAAGAGTCTCAGGAAATGCAACAGTTGATTCATGCTGCTAAAGAGCAATATGAACAGGAAAAGTCTGTTCACCCTCCTGTTTCTTATGCTGCTTTTGCCCAGAAGCTCAGAGAGAGACAGAAGGACGGAAAGATGAAAGCGAAGCAGGAACTGCCCGAAAGGGAAACTTTTGAAGTGAAAGGTGGAAAGCGCTCGGGAATTTCTCCCTGGTGGCTGGTGGCCGCGTGTTTGTTGGGTGGAATAATAGGCTATGGGATTTCGACTACTTCAGATAGGCAGGAAGCTGGTTTGGAGAGACTCGCTGTAGCAGATACGGTGATTGTCGTACGTGAACGGGTGGATACTGTCTATCGGGAGGTGAAAGTTCCGTCTCAGCCTTTGGTAACTTCACGGTCAATGGTAAAGTCTCAAAGTACGGGACTTCCGAAGGAACATGTTAAGCAGAGTAGGAAAGCTGTGCAGAAAGCGGACCCTGCTTTTATCTCTATTGAGTTCTTGCAACAGCAACAAAATCTGCCGGACCCGAATAGTGAGTGTTATGCTGCAAGCGGGATGACTGTTGCAGAAGGTAATTATCCGTTCCATTTATTGGCAACAGTTCCATGTAAGTAGCACTTTGTTGTTGCGGATGCCAGCTTACGTATATCTTTTTGCGAAAAAACATCGTTTGTATTTGCAACGCAAATACAAACGATGAATGATAGTATGAACGACAGACGTTTCATGCCTTATCTGGCATACTCCGCCCAATTCGTATTCTTCATATCCCCGCTCTTGGCCAGTTCGGCGTGCATGCCGAGTGCGGCCTGGATAGCGTGTGGAGTCTGTGCTTTGCCACCGGCCAGTTTGAGATAATCCCAGAGAAGCTGTTTATAGTCGGGATGCGCACAGTTTTCGATGATGGCTTCTGCACGTTCCTTCGGGCTCTTGCCACGCAGGTCGGCTACACCTTGCTCGGTGATAATGATATTCACGGAGTGTTCGCTGTGGTCGAGGTGAGAAACCATCGGGACGATAGCACTGATCTTACCTTCTTTGGCAACAGACGGACAAGTGAAGATAGAGATATAAGCATTGCGGGTGAAGTCTCCCGAACCACCGATACCGTTCATCATCTTCGTTCCACCGATATGAGTAGAGTTTACGTTACCGTACAAGTCCACTTCGATAGCTGTATTGATAGAGATAATGCCCAGTCGGCGAACCACTTCCGGATTGTTTGAGATTTCCGACGGGCGGAGAACCAGCTTGTCGCGGAAGAAATCCATATCGTTGTAAATACCTTCCAGGCAGTCGTTGGTAACAGTCAGTGAGCAGGCACTACCGAATTTGATGCGTCCTTCACGGATCAGACCGATGACGGAGTTCTGGATAACTTCGGTGTACATTTCGAATGCGGGAATCGTCTTGTCACGTCCCAGTGCACCGAGTACGGCGTTAGCGATATTTCCTACGCCCGATTGCAGCGGAAGGAAAGTAGACGGAATGATGCCACGCTTCATGTCGGCAGCGAGGAAGTCGGCAACGTTCTGACCGATTTTGTCAGTCAACGGATCGGCATCGGCAAAAGAGCGTGCTTCATCCGGCCAGTTGGTTTCCACTACGCCTACGATCTTTTTCGGGTCTACCTGAATATAAGGCAATCCGATGCGGTCACTTGGCTTGTAGATGGGGATTTCGCGGCGGTAAGGCGGGTCGAGCGGTTCGTACACGTCGTGCAGACCCATGCAGGATTTGCTGTGTGCGGCGTTCAACTCAACGATGATCTGATCCGCCAGGCGGCAGATAGTCGGAGAAATACCACCGGCAGCGGTCAGATAAATCTTTCCGTCCGGAGTTACTTCGCAGGCTTCGATGATGGCTACGTTCACTTTGCCCATGAAGCCATAACGCACTTCCTGTGCCATTTGTGACAGATGGATGTCGTTGTAGGCAATTTCACCGTTATTCACAGCTTTGCGGAAGTCGGAGTTGGTGGTATAAGGGGCGCGGTAGCGGATGGCCTTTGCACGAGACATGACGCCGTCGCAAGATTCTCCGGTAGAAGCACCTGTAAAAATTCCTACTTGAAATGGGTTGCCTTTGGCATGTTCCGCTTCTGCAATTTTTGCAAGTTCAGCTGTAACAGCCTTTGCAGTTCCGGCGGGAGTAAATCCGCTCAGACCGATGTTGTAGCCATGTTTGATCAGGCTTGCAGCTTCTGCTGCCGAAATACGATTGAATGACATAAATAGTATAATTTCGCGTTAAATGCGGTTGATATTTGTTGGTTAATACTTATCGCTTAATACTTTCGCTGTAGGATTTCTCCCCAAATAATAGCGCGGCGGGCTTCTTCTACGGAATGGATGGAGAAGTCTTGGTCGCTGTCAGGTTCCGGATGGTTATAGTGGGAACCTTGCTTCGCGTTTCGTTTATCTTGTGCGGAACTGTTTGCTATGGAGGCAGCTACAGATACTTCTTCTTTTTGCTTTTTCTTTGGCGCCGGTGTCGGCATCTTCTTTGATGTCGGCGTCGGCTTGGGAGCCGGTTGTTCTATGGGTATGGGCTGGAGCAGTTCGTCCATAGTCCTGCTGCCTCTCCCCCAGAATTCGGGTATGGGAATAGCATCAGGATCTACTTCGACCGGAGACGGTGCAGGCGGGACGGGGCGTTTATTCTGAGCCTTTTTCGACTTGTTGTTCTTGCTCACCTCTTTGAATATTCCCACAAGAATGACACCTGCTATCAGGAGAAATTTCAAAAAATCTTCCATTCTGTTTCACTTCTAAATAGTTAATCTGCCAAAGTTACACATTATATCTGGTTTGAGCTAACATTTTGTTATGAAAAAAGGGCAGCTTCACAGCTCCCCTTAATTTTTTTAACCTAAACCTTAACTATGAAAAAATCTAATGTTTCTTTCATTGCACAAATGTGAAAAATAAAATTAAATTTAGCAAGGATATGCCCCGTAAATGTTTATTTCATTAACATTAATTATCAGAATAATGCCTGAACTACAAGTTTTTGCGTTATTTTCGTACCATTTTACCGCTTATTGAATTCGAAGCCGTATCTTTGCGGATAAATTTAAAACAAGATTTGAATATGAACGAATTAACGGGAGCGGACTTTAAATCCGCAACTGCTGATGACAACAAGAAGTTGTTTATCGAGACTTATGGCTGCCAGATGAATGTGGCGGACAGTGAGGTGATCGCTTCGGTGATGCAGATGGCGGGCTATTCGGTAGCCGAAACGCTGGAAGAGGCCGACGCAGTGTTTATGAATACCTGCTCTATCCGTGACAATGCGGAGCAGAAGATTCTGAACCGCCTGGAGTTTTTCCACTCGCTGAAGAAAAAGAAGAAGGCCCTGATTGTAGGCGTACTGGGCTGTATGGCGGAACGGGTGAAGGATGATCTGATTACGAACCATCATGTCGATCTGGTGGTCGGTCCGGATGCTTATCTGACGTTGCCTGAGCTGATTGCCGCGGTAGAGGCCGGCGAGAAAGCGATCAACGTAGACCTTTCGACGACCGAGACTTACCGTGATGTGATTCCGTCGCGTATCTGCGGCAACCACATTTCCGGATTTGTATCCATCATGCGCGGATGCAATAACTTCTGCACCTACTGTATCGTGCCTTATACACGCGGACGCGAACGCAGCCGTGATGTGGAAAGTATTCTGAATGAAGTGGCCGACCTTGTTGCCAAAGGTTATAAGGAAGTTACCCTGCTGGGGCAGAATGTCAACTCTTACCGGTTCGAGAAGCCGACGGGCGAAGTGGTTACCTTCCCGATGCTGCTCCGTATGGTGGCCGAAGCTGCTCCGGGCGTGCGCATCCGTTTCACGACTTCCCATCCGAAGGATATGAGCGATGAAACGCTGGAAGTGATCGCCCAAGTGCCGAATGTGTGCAAGCATATCCACCTCCCTGTGCAGAGCGGCAGCTCCCGCATCTTGAAACTGATGAACCGCAAATATACCCGTGAGTGGTATTTGGACCGGGTAGCCGCTATCAAGCGTATCATTCCCGATTGCGGACTGACTACCGATATCTTCTCCGGTTTCCATTCCGAAACGGAAGAGGACCATCAGCTCTCGCTTTCTCTGATGGAGGAATGTGGCTATGATGCCGCTTTTATGTTCAAATATTCCGAACGTCCGGGGACGTATGCGTCGAAGCATCTTGAAGATAATGTGCCCGAAGACGTGAAAGTTCGCCGTCTGAATGAGATTATCGCTTTGCAGAACCGTCTGTCCGCAGAGTCCAATCAACGTTGTATCGGCAAGACGTATGAAGTGCTTGTAGAAGGCGTTTCCAAACGTTCGCGCGATCAGTTGTTCGGCCGTACGGAGCAGAATCGTGTGGTGGTGTTCGACAGAGGTACGCATCGTATCGGCGATTTTGTCAATGTGCGGGTGACGGAAGCCAGTTCGGCTACGCTGAAAGGCGAAGAAGTCTAGTATATTATTCTCTATGTCGGGACTGATTAAAAAATCGATAGTATCATAAATTCCCCTCCTTCCCGAAGCTACCCTTTATACACATCTATTTTTTTTAAGAAATAGGCACATAAAGAGTTAAATTAATTAAGGCTATTCATGGTAAGCATAGTCATTATTTAATCTTTTTTTTCCTAATAACACCTTTAAATATACCAATTTGTAAGGATTTAAAGATGTGTATAAAGGGTAGCTTCCCGAAGGAGGAGATTTGAGATACTGCCGACTTTTTAGTCAGCCCATGCAATATATTAAAGAAGGTATTTCAAAATGAAATGAACCCCGAAAGTCAGACAATAAACTTTCGGGGTTCATTTCGTTTAAACTTTGCCCTTTTCCTCTTTCCGGAGCAAAAGAAGCGTCATTCAAACTACATCATCATGTGTCTGCGGATGGAGAATTTCACGATTGCCATTGCATTGATGGTGCTGAAAGGGATATCCATTGGGTCGTGATGAGCGTTGTAGCTTACCAGCTTGAGGCATCCTTCCTTTTCCGAGCGGTTCACATACTTCACCGCCAGGTACTCGTCTCCTTCGATAGTAAACGAAACCAGATACATCTCACCGTAGATGAGGTTGCTGAAACTGTTAATCTCTTTAAAGCCTACGATGTCTCCCGATTTCAGTATCGGATACATGCTGTCGCCACTGATGTAGACGGCTCCGTCACATAAGGGAATGCTTGGAATCTGTATCTTTCCTACCATATACTGTCGCTTGTTGGTGAGCAACGTTTTCAGATTGGCGGCAGCTGTAATATCATATAGGGCAACGCTGCGGTCGTCCAACGCCTCTACTGTTTTAGGGTTGTGAATCATCTGGACCTCACCGCTTGCTAAATCGCTTTCGCAGAACTTGGCTTGATGTCTGGGCGTACCCTTTCCCACCAGCAGCCAATTGAGGTCTACATCTCTCATTTTGTTGAGCAGCAGATGAAAGTCAATCCGGTTTCTGGCGCACCAGTTGGATAATGTTGCACGTGAAACACCTAAGTAACTGGCCAGTTCACTGTCCTTTTTAAAGTTGAGCGCCTGCTTGGCGCGCTTTACTATTCCCGAAACATCTAGAAATGTATCCATTTTATTCTTGTTTTAAATTAGTGTAAAGATATTGGAACTTCTTATTCGTTCATTGATAGTCAGTTATATAATTTTTTAGCGTTAATTTCTAAAACCGTTTGTTTTATGTAAGAAAACTGTTTTATCTTTGTAGCAGCAAACTTAGAAATATGTTTCAAAAATATAAATTAAAAATAGAATAACCATGAAAAACGGCAAAAAGTTTATGAAAGGTTGTAAAATGCCTCATCCACCCCCTTCCGGAAGATTCTGTATCGGATGAACACCAGTGATATTGAGTCGGTTTACAGCATCTATATATCCTGCATACAGGAGCTATAGATCCAATACGCTGGCCATATATCCCCAATATGCAGGAACTATATGTCCGATAATCACATAAACAAATATTTAAGCATGAAAATTTTAAAACGCAAAATCAATATGGAACCTTTAATGAATCAATCTCTGCACATTTGCGGGTGCTGCAAACGGGAGCTACCGCATGAGGCCTTTTATACAAACAAACGCACCGGGACCCTTGACAATTATTGCAAGGAGTGTCGCAAGGCAAACACCCGTAAGCGTCGTGATTTGAGACGATGTACATCATTTGAAAACAAACCTGTTTCTTATCCGGTGATAACCGAGGTGAAAGACCCCGCTTTGCGGATGCTTCTTATTCTTCATGCCCGTCAGGTTGTGGCAGAAAGTATCTCACGGAAACAAGAAAAAGAAAAACTGAATACGCTATGGGAAGAATAAAACGGGGACTGGATTATTTCCCCATGAGCACCAGCTTTATGCACGATCGGATGGTGCGCCGAATTATGAGACGTGAAGGTGATTCTGCCTTTGCCACACTGGTGGAAACGCTGTCGTACATCTATGCCGGGAAAGGGTATTATATCTCTGTCGGTGACGAATTTTACGAGGAGCTTGTGGACAGCCTTTATAGTACGGAACTGGATGATGTGAAGCGTATCATCAGTCTGTCCGTGGAATATGGCTTGTTTGATGCCGGACTTTTCCGGCAATACAACATCTTGACTTCCGCTGACATCCAGCGGCAGTATCTTTTCATCACCAAGCGGCGTAGCAGTGCGCTGATAGAGCCGGACTACTGCCTGCTGGAATCGGAAGAAATCACCTCATACCGTTCGTCTCAGAGCGGTAAAAGTAGTACGGATGATTCTTTGGATAGCGAATGTGCGGAAGCGTTAAACGGTGATGCTGATCACAAGACCGCCTGTACGGTAACATCAAGTTCCGATTCTGTAACAATGGAGGATGAAATTGCAACATCGGGTACACAAAACAAAAGAAAACAAACAAAAATAAATCAAAACAAAGTAAACCACCTCCCTAACCCTCCTCAAGGAGGAGATGAACGAGGAAAATATTTGAAAAGTAGAACAGCTGTGACACAGGAAGATATTGACTGTCTGCAACCGCCATGCGATGGTGTGCAGCATAACTTCCGGGGACTGACAGATAACCTGCGGCTTTACAAAGTTCCGCCTTCCGAACAATATGCCATTATTCTTAAAAGTAACTTCGGAGCTATTGGAAACCCTGTTTGGAAAGGATTTAATACCATCCGGGGGAGCAATGGAAAGATTAGATTGCCCGGGCACTACCTGCTGAGTATAATTAATTAATTTATGAACGCGCTTTGAAAAAATGATTGGGTCAGTCTGAATAATGCTCCTATCTTTGCAATGTCATTAAGCTTGAGGACAAAACTAAACGAAATTATTAACACAAAAAACTATTACGATTATGGCAGTATTGTACAAGTCATTCCAGTCTGTTCTGGAAGACAAAAATCACAAAAAAATGTTTCATCCCCGTGTGATATACACGGCTAATATCAGCACTTCGCAGATTGCTAAAGAGATTGCCGCTTACTCGTCTCTCTCCCCGGGTGATGTGAAGAATACGCTTGATAACCTGGTGACTGTGATGGGGCAGCATCTACAAGCATCGGAAAGCGTGTCGCTTGACGGTTTCGGGACTTTCCGTATGGTGATGAAATCCAACGGTAAAGGGGTGGAGACTTCGGAAGAAGTGTCGGCTGCGCAAGCTTCTCTTACGGTCCGTTTCCTTCCCAACTTCACCAAGAACCCCGATCGGACTACCGCTACCCGCTCTTTGGTGACCGGTGCGAAGTGTGTGCGCTTCGACCGTACAGACACTCCGGCTTCCGGCAGTGGAAATACCAATAAGCCGGGTGGCGGCGATGGTGGCGAAGGAGATGGTGAGGAAGCACCGGACCCGACAGTATAACCTTCCGTCACAACACAAAATGTAAGAACGAACGACTAAACTAAATCGGAAACTTAACTAACTAGTAATCACTTATTCACATGAGAATTATCAATTTGATCGTGGTGCATTGTACCGCCACGCAGGGGAATCGTACGCTTTCTCCGGAGGCTTTGGACCTAATGCACCGCCGCCGTGGTTTCAACGGAACAGGCTATCACTACTACATCCGCAAAGACGGAACGGTGCATCTTACCCGCCCTGTCGAACGCATCGGTGCACACGCAAAAGGTTTTAATGCCAGCAGTATCGGAATCTGCTATGAAGGCGGTCTGGACTGCCGGGGACGCCCGGCAGACACCCGGACGCCGGAACAGCGTGCTGCGCTTCGGCTGCTGATTCATCAGCTGCTGGAGGTATTCCCCGGCTGCCGGGTGTGCGGGCATCGGGATCTTTCACCGGACAGGAACGGTAATGGAGAGATAGAACCGGAAGAGTGGATGAAGGCGTGTCCGTGCTTTGATGCTGAGCAGGAATTTAAAGAATTTACGGCAGGAGATACGGAAGAAACACAGAGTAAACTAAACTATTTAAAGAACGAGAAAGGAGGTAAATGATGGCAATGAAGAGATCTGTATGGGATATGATCCTGAAGGTGGTTATCGCGGTAGCGTCGGCTGTGGCAGGCGTATTGGGTGCTAATGCGATGAATCTGTAAGAGAAGTAATTAACGGGAACTCCCTGTCATGGGAATATGCGCGCTACTTTATCGGGCAGGGAGTTTCTTAGTATTGTGATTTTATTTAAGAAACTATTATATATCAAAGAATATGAAAAAAAGACTACTATCAGTATTTGTTTTTCTGGCAATATTCAGTTTCAACTGTATAGGTCAGCAACAAATACCTATTAAAAATGTACCCAGTCCGGAAATAGCCGGTTTGGGAGAATATGGAAAAGTTCCAGTTAGTTTATATACGGGAGTTCCGGATATATCCGTGCCTATTTATGAATTGAAAGCTGGTAACTATTCGTTATCACTTGCTGCAAGTTATCATTTGGCTTCGGTAAAGCCTAATTCCCAGTCTGGTTGTCTTGGACTTGGATGGAATCTTAGAGCAGGCGGCTATATTACACGTTCTGTTCGTGGAATGTATGATGAGAAATGTCAATCAAATGGATATGCTCCGGGTTATTATGCACATGCTTCTAAATTGAAAAATATCAGTAATGAACAGTTTAAAGCAGAAACGATGCATATACAAAGCACGGAAAATGATTATTATGAATTAACTGCTGACGAATTTTCGTTTAGTGTTTGTGGTTATTCTGGAAATTTCTACTATGCCGGTAATGGAGAGTGGAATGTTGTTTCTGATCAGGATATACGTGTGGAATTTAATCCTGTTGATGGGGAAGGCTTTCTTAGTTTGTCGGAAGTCGGAAAACGTCTTGATGTAAGTAGATGGGGAGCAAGCACAAGAAACAATCGTTTTTTCAATAAATTTACGCTGATTACTCCTGATGGATGCAGGTATGAATTTGGTGGAATCAACGCTACTGAATATAGTATTCCTTATTATGCCCGCTATAACAGTGATTTAATAGCTACTACCTGGAGGTTGTCCAAAATAACAACCGTAGACAAGCGGGTAATAGAATTCAGTTATGACACTTCAGCTATCATGTGTGATCTTCGTTATGTACCCCAACAGAAAGTGGTGACCAACATACCATGCACTTATAGTGGTATACAAAGTGGGCGTTCAGGGATGACTGGGTATCTGCTTTTCCCAGTTAATTTAAAGACTATAAAAACACCTAACGAGATATTGGAATTCAATTATTACAATGAATACGGATATGGAGATAAGTTTGTTGATAGTTATTTGGCATGGAAAGACAATGCAAATTATGACCGTCAGGATATAGATAACATGAATTTTGAAGACCCGGCTAATCAATTTACTCTGTTTTTAGGAAACCAAATTGATAATACTGATCAGGCAACATTGCGTCAATCGATTAAATCAAAACTACAACATAAAATTCTTCATTGTATTTATGTGAAAGGAAAGAACTCCAAGGCTTTGAAAACTATATATTTTGACTATGCAAGGAATAATCGTACTAAATTGTCTTTAATTACGGAACGTTCAGGGAATCCGGATTTGATCCCTAACTATGTATGGCACCCACATGGATTTTATTTTCTTACTTGGTATAATATACCTGAGAATTTGACCGGAGGTCGCGTACCTGAATATCGTTTTCTTTATAATTCGGAAAAACGTATGCCAAATGATTATGTACGCCCGATTGCCGATTCGTGGGGATATTATACAGGAGGAAGTGTTGCTTTTGCCGAGATACCTAATTTTTCTCAGACTTATAGTAGTTTGCAATATACTTTGGCAGAGGTCTTGACGGAAGTCATTTATCCAACAGGTGGAAAAAGCCGTTTTGAATATGAATTGAACAACTATTCAAAAGTGGTAGCTCCTTCTTTGATGTCATTAACAGACAAAAGTGGTACTGCAGGCGGTTTGCGTATTCGGCGTATTACCAATCTGGATAATGAAGATAATGTGCTTGGTGCCAAGCAATATTACTATTCGAATACCCGTGACCGATTTGGAAAAAGTAGTGGAATATTGAAAAGTCTTCCTGTTAATGAGATGGTGTATACTCTTAAGGATGGAGATAAGGAGCCTGATCCTAAGAATGCAATATCGTTATATCTCAAATCAAAGGGAGGTTTTTTCCCATCAGTTACTAATCTGAATACACCGGATGTAGGTTATTCTTGTGTAATTGAAGAAGCGTTCGACAAAGATAATAAGTCGCAAGGTTATATTGTGCGTCATTACTCTAACTATAATGAGGATATTTATGGTAATACTCATTATGACGAGCTTGCTTTTTATTCTATGTTTGAAGGGAACTCTTATACAATGCCATTTAGCAGTCGTTCTATGGAGAGAGGAAAGTTGTTGTCTGAAGAATACTATGATGTCAATGATCGTTTGCGAAAGAAGGTGAATTACCGATACAAAGAGGTAACTCCAGGCTCATTTGTAACAGCTGATCAAATGGTGTTGTTCTTTTGTACAGATTTAGACAATTTCATGCTAGGAAAAGTGGGGACTTTAACTCGTACATATACACATGCTTATCTGACCGACTCTGTTATAGAAACTCTTTATCCTCAATCGGGAAATACGGCATTTGTTATAGAAAAGGTGTATCAATATAATAAGTATAAGCAGTTAAGCCAAATAGCCGGTAGAAACAGCGATGGAAAAAGTACTCTGACAGAATATGTTTATGCTGCAACTTTACCGGAATATAAATGGATGGAAGAAGCACATATACTATCTCCGGTTTCTAGTAAAAAAGAACAGACAGGCGGCTCTTATTTAAAAGAGGTATATCAGTATATGGGTCCTATACCTTATATAAAGCAGATTAGTACAGATAGAGATGGTTATGTGCATAAACATTACACTGTGCAGGCTGTGGATGGTTATGGGAATCCTATATATCTTCACGAAGAGTCAACGCCCGTTGTATTGATATGGGGAGCTGAAGGTCAACGGTTAATATCACGGATAGAAAATGCCACTCTTAATCAAGTGGAAGAAGCATTGGGAATGAATGTGAAGGATTTCTCTTCATCCGATATCTCTGCAACTAATTTGCTAAAAATAGAAAATATCAGGCATAAGATATCCGGAACGCATTTCTATATTTACAAATATACAAATGAGTTGCGTTTGGTCTCAGAAACAAAGCCTAATGGAATCACTGTGTTTTATAAATATGATTTTCTGGGTCGCCTGACAGAGAATTATATTATGGAATTTAAAGATGGAGATTATCAAAAACGGATATTAAATATATATGATTACAATTATTATTATGGCTCCAAGATTGAAAGTGGAGAAGTAGCCATAGAGAAAGGAGGACAACTATGAAATTGCATAAAATAATATTACTTCTAATTTTGCTATCAGGATTTTCGATAGAAATACCTGCGCAGAATTCTTTGCAGAATGAGATAGGTAAGCTCGAATATGACACGTTGAAGAGGGATATGGTTAAAACAAAACATCTGGACCATATAAACATTTCTGATACATCGTCAGTGAGTTGCGCAAACTACTTGTTTCGTGTGAAAGAACCATTATATATTTCTTTTAAGTCTAATTATTTCACTATGGGAATGGAAATGGAGAAAGTTCCGGGACAATTGGAATGTCAATTAAAAATAACAGATGATAATTTGCTCACTAATCAGGTGTATTATCAGAATGCGAAAAGTGTTGATCCGGATTCTTTATCATCAGTGAGTTTCACTGATACTCTTTTGTTATTTGCCGGTACATATTGTTTGACATCGACTGTAATAGAAAAGAACAAAGATATTCTTGTTCCTGATGATAATGGTGTGAATGCTGCAAGTGTATTGAAAACTAATACTTTTGATATTAAACCGATCGACCCGCATGAACCAATAAAGCCTTTTCCGCCGATTGATCCTTTTCCGCCAATAGATCCGGTCTTGCCGATGGACTCAATTCGACCACTTCCTTTATTTTATATCATGACTCTGTCAATAGAGACAAAAGGACTTGCTCCGGAAGAACAGCCGATGCCGGCTATTCCTTTTCCTGCAATAAATTGGGGAAATGATCTATTGCCCGAACGTTTTGGCAAAAATGCTGTTTCTGTTTTCAAGAGTAGGACAGGAAATAAGGAAGAAGGTATGCTTGTGGTAAATTACTATGATGGGCTGGGGCGTTCGAAAGAAACGGTACAACAAGGTGTGAGTCCTAGTCATAAAGATTTAGTAACCCTACAAGAATATGATGGGTGGGGGCGTAAAGCCAATACATGGTTGCCAGCTGTAACGACACAAAACACAGGTGATTTCATATCTGTAGCTTCTTGTGGAGAATTGGCACGCAATACTTATGGAGGAGATGCTTATCCGTATTTAACCTTTACCTACGAAAATTCTCCTTTGGAAAAAGTAATTAAACAGCATAATCCGGGGAGAGTATGGCGTGAAAATGGCAGATCATTGAAAATAGATGAGTACGTTAATATCGCTGGTAATGATACTTTAGGTTGTTTCGGTTTTCAATTGATCAATGGGGTAAGAGAAGCATTAAATATTAGTGTAAGTAAACAGTATGAAAATGGAAGCTTGCTTGTTACACGCTCAGAGGATGAAGATGGAGTCACTTTGTTTGAATTTAAAGACCGTTTGGAAAGAACCGTTCTGGAACGTCGTATAGAATCAAGACTGAAAGGGGATAAGCAATTGTCGGATACTTACTATATTTATGATGATTTGGGAAAACTTTGTGCTGTTCTTCCTCCTGCATTGTCCGATCAGTTGAGTGTAGGTAATATTCCTGCAGAAAAACTCGATATGTATGGATATTTGTATAAATATGATGTGGCGGGAAACCTCATGGCTAAAAAGCTTCCAGGAATTTCATGGGAATACTATGTCTATAATGTAAACAACAATCTTATATTTAGCCAGAATGGCGAGGAACGTAAAAGAGGAGAATGGAAATTTAGTATTCCGGATGCATTCGGTCGTGTATGCTTGCAGGGAGTATGTAAAGTTGCGATTGATCCGTTTGATAATCCTTATTTAAAACCTATTTTTAGTGGATTGTCGAATTGGTATGTTTGTCAATACGTAGGAAGTACTGAATATGGGGGGTATCAGTTTAGTGGAAGTCTTATGGCAGGATTAGTGGGGCCGAAACCATTAGTTCAGGTAATCAATTATTATGATAACTATGACTTTATGTATCGGACAGATCTTTCGGCAAGAGATGAATTTAGATATACCCATGAAGAAGGTTTTGCCGCTACGTCATCCAGTGCTAAAGGAATGTTGACAGGAATAGCTAAGTTGCATACGGATGCATACGATCAGTATCGTAATGGTGAATATGGAGTGGATTCTCCCTACAATTACTCAGTGATGTATTATGATGATCGTGGTCGCCTTTCTCAAACTGTTTCTGACAACCATTTAGGTGGTATGGACCGTGATTTCTTTTCCTATGATTTTAATGGGAACGCCTTGCGGCATTTACACCGTCAGACCGGGGCTGGAAATGAGATTTTGAGTGACAGTTATACCTATGAGTATGATCACGCCGAACGTCTTGTAAAGGCGCTGCATCGTTTGGGAGATGCTCAGGAAGTGATTCTTATTGACAATGTGTATGATGATTTGGGACGCTTATCCCGGAAGACGTTCCATAACGGTCTGTTGAATACGTCTTATTCGTATAATATTCGTAGTTGGCTAACTGGTATCACTGGTTCATCTTTTGAGCAAGTATTGCATTATACGGACGGAACGGGTATTCCATATTACAATGGTAATATCAGCAGTATGGTTTGGAAATCGGGTGAAGATGATATAATGAGAGGCTACCGCTTTACTTATGATAATTTGAATCGTTTGACTAATGCGGTATATGGAGAAGGCGGCGTTCTCGTTCAAAATCAGAATCGCTTCAATGAACAAGTAACCGGATACGATAAGATGAGTAATATTTTAGGGATCAAACGTTCCGGACAGACTTCATCTACCGGATACGGCTTGATAGATGATCTGGCAATGTCCTATAATGGGAACCAACTAAAATCAGTATCAGATAGGGCTACAAATTCTGTTTACGGCAATGGCTTTGATTTCAAAGACGGAGTAAACAAAGAAGCTGAATATGAATATGATGAAAATGGTAATATGACGAAAGATTTGAACAAGAAAATATTGAATATCCAATATAATTGTTTAAATTTACCGAGTCGTATAGAATTTGAAAACGGTCATATCATTTCTTATCTTTATGATGCTGATGGAATAAAACTTCGTACGACGCATATCATAGGGAGTGATACTACAGTAACTGATTATTGCGGCAATGTGATCTATGAAAATGGAATCCCTGTCAAGTTGCTTACAGAAGCTGGCTATGTTACACTGGCCGATTCTAAGTATCACTATTTTGTCCAGGATCATTTGGGTAATAACCGTGTGGTTGTAGACCAGAGTGGTAATGTTGAAGAAGTGAACCATTATTATCCGTTTGGCGGTCTGCTATCAAGTTCGGTAAGTAATGCTGTGCAGCCTTATAAGTATAACGGTAAGGAGCTGGATAGGAAGAATGGTCTTGATTGGTATGATTATGGGGCGCGTATGTATGATGCAGCGCTTGGTAGATGGCATGCGGTTGATCCGATGAGTGAGAAGTATTATAGTTGGAGTCCGTATACTTATTGTAAGAACAATCCTGTGTTGAGGATAGACTTAGACGGAAAGGATGATTATGTTATCAGCAGATCAGGAAGATTATTTAATGAGACTCCTATTGATAAGAGAGGTAAAGGCTCAACAGATAATTTATATCTTTCCAGTGATCGTTCTATTTCAGTAACTGTAAATCAGGGGTTACTTGGGGAAATGCATAGTATGCAGGCGAAAGAGCAGAAGGAAAATCGGGTGAAGAAATCTTATGGAAGTACTCAAGATTTGGAGACAGCTGCTACTGTTTTTAAATTTGCTGCTGATCACACAACTGTTGAATGGAAGTTAGATGTTTATGATGATAATGGTACAAGAACAGCTGTTGTTGCGACAGATCGAGATCCATATGGGGTAGATAATGGTGTATATGCTCAAAATAAACTTTCTGTGAAAGGAGAAAAAGTTATAGATATTCATTCTCATTTGCCCGGAGGAACGAAAGGTGGAGCTGGTAATGATTTTAACTTAGCTAAGCCACAACGTAAGAATGCTGTGTATATGAAAGATAACCGTGTGAGTACTGATAAAAAGGGTATGATATATGAATATACCAAAAATGCAAGTCGGGTAAATTCTATTCGTGTATATGATGCTACAGATTTATTGCAATATATAAAACGTAAATGATATGCTTATGAGAAAATTAGTCTATGTTGTTCTATTAATTATACTGGGGGGATGCATACCCCCCTCCCCTTCTTTGGAAGATATTCATCAGCGTGTAGCAAAACAGGTGGAAGTGCTGATAGATAGTGGCTATTTACTTACGACATATATAGAAATAGATGAAGTGTTTTCGACAGATTCTAATTCACTTTATTATATCGGTGAATCAGATTCTCCTGGTTCTGATGGTGCTGAGTTACCTTCCAGAGTGATAAAGTATAAAGAAAGATATCTTTGCTTTATCGAATTAGATGAGCCTGAAATGTCACGCACAGAATTGTTTGAGAGAGGTTTTGTTTCGGACTCTAACTTTCATGAAAATTTATGTTTAAACAGAGGTCGTGATTGGCTGTTGGCTCTTCGAAAATATGAAGATAAACATATCTTAGTAAAGATGTTGCCTAATTATTATCGTCTATTTGAATATCCGGAACTTTGGTCGTATTTTTCTGGAGATATACCCCAGGAGAAAACTGCATTGATGGGATTGACTTCGCACGATATTATTGTTCCCAGTTCATATATTCCGGACCTTTTTGAACTTGAGATTGATAGTCTGAAGAATTATGTAGAAAGATTCTCAGGAGAAATATTTGTAAGAAATCAGACTGATTCCGTTTTGCTATTATCGAGGAATTTAGCGAGGAGTATGTGCTATGCTGTAATAAATGGACCGGATACATTAAAATTGGTTTTGAGGGATTCACTTCCAGTTGCTATTGCCCCTCATGATTTTAAATCCTTGAAATATGATAGTGAACCTCCCCATTCATTTCTTCAGAATTTACCGGATAAGGATATTTGGATGTCTATGTATAAGCTGTTTAGCGATTCGACTTTTTGCTTCTTGAATATTAATAATATCCCACAGAAATTTAGAATAATGCATAATGATGCAGTTTATTCGAGTGACTTAAGAGATTCTTTATCAAAAAGGGTAAGGTATATTTATAATAAAGGGGTTTATGATAAAGAAGAGAGAATACGACGTTTTTTTAAGTGGGATTAGAATTACAGCAGTTTAAATGAAGTTGGCTATATTGAAGATGGGCAGTATTCTTTTTATCTTCAGGATCATCAGGGTAATAGCCGTGTGGTAGCAAAGTTTGATGGAACAGTTGTCCGGACTAATCACTATTATCCTTATGAGGTGTCATTTGCAGAGAGTACATTAGTAGATAAACATTCGTAAGTATAACGGTAAAGAACTTGATAGGAAGAATGGTCTTGATTGGTATGATTATGGGGCGCGTATGTATGATGCAGCGCTTGGTAGATGGCATGCGGTTGATCCGATGAGTGAGAAGTATTATTCAATTAGTTCGTATGTATATGGATTAAATACACCACATAATTGTATTGCCCCCGATGGGCAGAAGATTATTTTTGTTAATGGGTATTTTAATGATCAAAGTGCCTATTTCACCGACTTTGATTTTAACTATTTGCGTAGTTCTACCTTTTTAAGAAATTTAGATGGATATGCATATGCTAAAGAAAATTACAAACAATTGATAATGGGTATGAATCCACAAGAGGATGTATTCCGAATTATTTCTCATAGTATGGGAGGTGCTTTTTCAGAAGGTATTATTCGATATTTAAAAGAGCAAGGTTGGAATGTTGATTTCTCAATTCATCTAAATACATGGTTGCCTTCTGAATTGATGGGCTCGGTTGGAACATTTTTGATTGATGCTACGATTACTAATGATTGGGTACAAGGATTAAGTCTTCCAATAGATGGTAGCAGAGATATTCCTAATGCGAATTATAAAATAAGAAAGAAAAGCAATGAAGGGTATCAATATAGGCATAGAGATTGGATTGATAGTGGAAGTTTTTGGAATGCTAACAATGGTATAACTTGGAATCAACTTATGCCAATCTTAGATTCATGGTTAATACAAAATCCAAATATACAAATAAATTATGGACAATAACATATTGAAAATTATTTTCAGAGTAGTTGCAGTGCTACTAAGTTTAGGTGCATTATTTTTTCAATTAATTAATTTTGTTTTTGGGACTATGGTTAAAAATGTCTCAGATATGCAAGATGATTATTGGTATTATGGTACAGAACTTATACCTCATTTATTTACGATTATTATTATTATCTGGTTTGTAGTATTCCAAATAAGGAAGATTATAAATATGAAATAATTATAGATATTTTGATATAGATTGGCCTCTTGCATTAATAAGTGTTACCCTGACATGAAACGATATATATACTCATGTTGGGGTACCTTTTATTCGAGGAGCTATGTGAAAATTGATTTATTTAGATAATATGAATTTTAATACTGAATTAAAAAAGAATATAGGTTGTAACATCGTATATAGTAGTTCTGATGGAGGTAATTACTCAATTATTCTTATGGAATTTGATAGTGGGAATCGTATAATGACATATTGCTATTGGGAAGTTCAGAAAGATGGAAAATGAATTGCTACATCAGAAGATGATATTACAGCTGTCATGGTTTGATGGCACGAACAATTTGACTTTTCGAGAGTCAAAAGGTTGTGGATCTTGAAATAGATGAATCACTTAATTTATGAATCCACTTGTAAAAGTGGTCTAAATTGATTAAACATAGACCTCTTTC
>OWIO01001053.1_pt1 | contig 22566 bp, 21 predicted proteins | sample 1733011 | NCBI WGS metagenome assembly OWIO01 (sample SAMN05065779, study PRJEB22554) | human gut metagenome | biome: ENVO:2100002; feature: ENVO:00000062; material: ENVO:00002003 | host: Homo sapiens | place: USA | reverse complement strand
TCTACACAAGGAGTATCGTCGGCAGCGTCAGGCACATGACAAGATAGGCGAACACACCGCCCGCGATGCTAAAGAGCATAGCCGACACGCCGCCGGTAAAGACGCTGCCGAGCACGATGCGCACGAGCAGGATCTCCCCCGCCTGCCGCCGGCCGAGCAGTGCCATGGCGATGAGCGTGACGATGTTGGCGAGGCCGAGCTTCACGCCGGGGATCGGCACGACGGGCGGGATCTGCGCCTCGGCGACGAAGATCGTCAGCGCGATGGCGGTGAACATGGCCAGAACGGCCAACCGCTTCGTCCCCTTCATGGCATCCCCTCGATCTGCACCGTCAGATGGTGCGGCACGCAGGCGATCGGGATGGCGGAGGACGTGATCTTCCCCTGCTTGACGCACAGGTGATCCGGGCAGTCGGCGTGCGTGACGGACACACCGTCCGGCTCGACGTGCACGGTGTTGCTGCCCCATTCGGTCTGCACCTCTATATCATATGGTATGGTCACGGCGCGCAGGTCAATGCGCTGATAGACATCCCCGTCGACGCGGATGACGGCAGTCTGCCCCGTCTGCCCATGACTGCGCAGCAGCAAAAAGGCGCCGCAGCCCAAAATTGCGAGCGCGGCGAACAAAAGGATCCAAAATTTCGTCTGTTTCATCATGTGCTCATTGTAGGATGCCCGGCAGGAGTTGTCAATGGGTTTTTGACGTGGTATAATAGTTTGATTTTTTATCGGTTTCTATAGATAAATATGTATTGCTCCCCGTGCGGGAGCTTCGGAAAGGAGGCGGACGCCGTGTCTGCCGTAACTGTCTACGCCGCGCAGGCCGCGCATTTCATTCTGCCGGTCGTCGCGCTCATCGTGCTCATCCGCTGCGTCGCATCCATGTTTTACGGGCGCGCAGAGCCAGAGACATGGGGCCATCTCGTGACGCCCGACGGCAAGGTCTATCCCCTGCTGCACTGGGAGTGTCTGATCGGCCGTGCCCGCAGCGCGGACATCACGCTGCCCTTTGCCGACGTGGCCAACGTCCACGCCGTGCTCATGCGCAACGACGCCGGTGAGTGGACGGTCAGCGACCTGAGCCGCAGCGGCGGCGTGTTCCTCAACGGTGAACAGATCACGGAGCCGACGCAGATCTTCAGCGGCGATATCCTCCGCTGCTCGACGCATATGCTCAAATTTGCCGACATGAACGAGGATCGCCGCGCCGTGCAGGAGCAGCGCCGCACGATCGCGGGGCGCAACGTCTCCGCCGGCGGCACGCTGTTTTTTCTGACGGTGTTTGAACTGCTGCTGGCGCTGGAGTTCGTGTCCTCGGCCGACAGCGCGCACCTGCTGGGCATCCTGATGGCCTACGCTGCGCTCGTGCTCACGCAGTGGTTCTGCTACGTGCTCATGCGCACGATGGACCGCTCGGGCTTTGAGGTAGAGACGATCGCGTTTTTCCTCTGCTCGCTCGGGCTGGAGGTCTGCGCGACAAGCACGCCCAATGACCTCACCAAGGAGATCATTCTCATCCTCGTGGGCATCGTGCTGTTTTTCCTGCTCGGCTGGTGGCTGCGCGACCTGAGCCATGTCAAGGCGCTGCGCTGGCCGGCGGCCATCATCTCGCTGGCGCTGCTGGCGCTGAACCTCTTTGCCGCAAGCGAGGTGTTCGGCGCGAAAAACTGGCTGACGATCGCGGGCTTCTCCCTGCAGCCGTCGGAACTGATCAAGGTCGCGTTCATCTATGTCGGCGCGACGTCGCTCAACCGGATGTTCCGCAGCAAGAGCATTCTGCTCTTCATCGCCTTTTCCGCCATCTGCGTCGGCGGCCTCGCCCTGATGGGCGACTTCGGCGCGGCGCTCATCTTCTTTGCGACGTTCCTCGTCATCGCCTTCATGCGCTCGGGCAGCATCGCCACTGTCCTGCTGGCCGTGACATCCGCCGCCATGGCGGGCACGCTCGTGCTGAGCATCAAGCCGCACGTGGCGCAGCGCTTTGCCACCTGGGGGCACGTGTGGGAGGACGTCTCCGGCGCGGGCTATCAGCAGACGCGCGCACTGAGCGCGGCCGCCTCCGGCGGTCTGTTCGGACAGGGCGCGGGCTGCGGCTGGCTGAAAAACATCTTCGCCGCAAACACCGACATGGTCTTCGGCGTCCTGTGTGAGGAGCTCGGCCTGATCGTGGCGCTGTGTGCAATGCTGGCCATCATCGCGCTGGCCATCTTCACCGTCAAAAACGCGGCACAGGGCCGCTCGTCGTATTACGTCATCGCCGGCTGCGCCACCGTGACGCTCATGCTCGTGCAGATGTCGCTCAACGTGTTCGGCGTGCTGGACATCCTGCCGTTCACGGGCGTGACGTTCCCGTTCGTGTCCAAGGGCGGGTCGAGTATGCTCTCGTGCTGGATGCTGCTGGCCTACATCAAGGCGGCCGACACCCGGCGCGGCGCAAGCTTCGTGGTGCGGCTGCCGTCGCGCAGCAAAAAGGAGGCGCAGGCATGAATAAAGTCAAACGCCGCGCCATGAGCGCGCTGCTCGTCGCCGTGCTGGTGCTCGGCGGCATCGGCGTGTACATCGTGCGCTACATCGAACACGGCGCTGAGTGGGCGACCTTTGCCGCCAACAGCAGCGTCTACACCAGCGGCGTGCTCAACACCGGAACACTCACCGACCGCAGCGGCGTTGTGCTTGCGACCGCCAGCGGCGGTTCGCGCAGCTACGCCGAGGATGCCGCCGTGCGCAAGGCCTGCTATCAGGCCGTCGGCGACTACACCGGCAACATCGGCACCGGCGCACTCAAGGCGTTTTCCAAGCAGCTCTCGGGCTACAACCCCATCACCGGCACCTATGCGACCGACGGACACACCGTCGCGCTCACGCTCGATTCGAGCCTGTGCGTCACGGCCTACGAGGCGCTCGCCGGGCGCAAGGGCGCCGTGCTCGTGAGCAATTACAAGACGGGCGAGGTGCTGTGCATGGTCTCCGGGCCGAGCATCGACCCGGCCGTTGACGGCGACGTGCCGGACGGCGCATACATCAACCGCTGCATCAACGGCTCGTTCACACCGGGCTCGATCTACAAACTCATCACCTCCGCCGCCGCGATCGAGAACATCAAGGACATCAGCACCCGCCGCTTCACCTGCGCGGGCAGCGTCGACGTCGGCGGCGTGACCGTCAAGTGCACGGGCGTGCACGGCAGTCAGACGTTCGAGGACGCGCTGGCAAATTCCTGCAACTGTGCGTTCGCGCAGATCTCGCTCGAGCTCGGCGCGGACACCATCGAGAGCTACGCCAAGAAGCTCGGCTTCCTCGATTCCCAGTCGCTGAGCGGCATCCCGACGATGGCCGGCAGCTTCACCAAGGGCGCGTCCGGCAGCGCAAACCTCGCCTGGTCGGGCATCGGTCAGTATGAGGACCTCATCTGCCCGTACTCCATGCTGCGCTACGTCTCGGCCATCGCCAACGGTGGCAGCGTCGTCGAGCCGTCGCTGCTGCTCGACACGCCCAGCGGCTCGAGCACGACCCTGCTCAGCACCGCGACCGCCAACAAGCTGCGCGACATGATGAACTACAACGTCTCGGCGCACTACGGCACGAACCGTTTCCCGGGACTGAATCTCTGCGCCAAGACCGGCACCGCCGAAGTCGGCGACGGCACATCGCACGCATGGTTCACGGGCTTCCTGCTCGACGATGCGCACCCGTACGCCTTCGTCGTGCTGGTGGAGAACGCCGGAGGCGGTCTGACGAACGCAGGCGCCGTGGCCAACACCGTACTGCAGGCAGCCGTGAACAAGTAACTTAGGAGTCACACATGATCGATCTATCCGTCCGCGGGCTCGTCAAGGGCTTTGAGCAGGGCAATGACATATTAAAAGGTATCACATTTGACGTCAACGCCGGGGAGCGTGTGGGCATCCTCGGGCGCAACGGCTGCGGCAAGACGACGTTTTTCCGCATCCTCTCGGGCGAACTGCAGCCCGATGCCGGCACGGTGTCCATCGCCGCCGGTCGGCGGCTGGGACTGATCTCGCAGATCCCGGTCTACCCCGACGGCTGGACGACGGAGGACGTGCTGCGTGAGGCGCACCGGCGTCTCTATGACATGGAGGCGCGCATGAACGAGCTGACCGCGCGCATGGCGTCCGACAATTCCCCCGCCCTGCTGGCCGAATACGACCGCCTGTCGGAAAGCTTCCGCCGCCTCGGCGGGTACGACATGGAGCACGAGCGCAACCGCGTCGCCAACGGTCTGGACATCCCGGCCGCGATGCGCGCGCAGCCGTTTGACTCGCTCTCCGGCGGGGAAAAAACGCGCGTGAACCTCGCGCGGCTCATCCTTGAGGACACGGATATCCTCCTGCTCGACGAGCCGACCAACCACCTCGATCTGCGCGCGACCGAGTGGCTCGAGACGTACCTGCTGCATTTCCGCGGCACGGTGCTCGTCATCAGCCACGACCGGTATTTTCTCGACCGCGTCGTGCAGCGCTCGATCGACTTCACATCCGGGCAGGCGGAGTTTTACAGCGGAAACTACAGCTTTTACGTCGTTGAGCGGCAGCGCCGCTTTGACGAGCAACTCAAAAAATACGAGAAGGATCAGGCCAAGCTCCAGCAGCTCACGGAGGCGGCGGCAAAGCTGCACCTCTGGGCGTTCATGGGCAACGACAAGCTGCACAAGCGCGCGTTTTCCATCGAAAAGCGCATGGAAAAGCTTGAGACGACCGCCCGGCCGACCGAGGCGCGCAAGCTCAATGTGCACTTCACCGCGCAGGAATTTCGCGGTGACGACGTGCTGACCATGGCGGGGCTCGGCAAGCGCTACGGCGCACGCACGCTCTTTCACGATCTCGACCTGACCGTGACCGGCGGCGAGCGCATCGCCCTCATCGGCGACAACGGCGCCGGCAAGACAACGTTTTTGCGCCTCGTCATGAACGAGGAGACGCCGGACACCGGCTGGGTGCAGCGCGGGCCGTCCGTGCGCACGGCATACCTGCCGCAGATCGTGCGCTTTGCCGTGCCGGAGCGCTCCATGCTCGACACAATGCTCTACGAGTGCAAGTGCACGCCGCAGGAGGCGCGCGATCAGCTTGCCGCCTACGGCTTTTGCGGTGAGGACGTGCTCAAGCCCGTGTCGGCGCTCTCGGGCGGTGAGCTCTCGCGGCTGCGGCTGTGTATGCTCATGCGCCGGGAGATCAACTTCCTCATCCTCGACGAGCCGACCAACCACCTCGACATCGCCAGCCGCGAGTGGATCGAGGACGCGCTGAGCGACTACACACAGGCGCTGCTGTTCGTGTCGCACGACCGGTACTTCATCGAGAAGTTTGCCACCCGCATCTGGCTGCTCGAAAACGGCACGATCACGGACTACCGCGGAACCTATGAGCAATTCCGTGAATACCGCGCGCGCCAGACCGCACTGCAGCAGACAGTCAAGGCCGTCGAGCGTGAAAAGAAGCCCAGACCGAAGCGCGCCCCGAACACCGCGCGTCAGCGCGAGCGCACGGAGCGCGACATTGAAAAGCTGGAGGCGCAGCTCGCGGCGCTCGATGCCGAGAGCGAGGCCAACGCCACCGACTATCAGAAGCTCATGGAGCTCGACGCGCAAAAGCAGACGCTCAACACGCAGCTCGAGGCACTCTATGCGGCATGGGAGGCACTATGCGACTGAAACGAAAATGTTCCGCACTGATCGCGCTCCTGCTCATCCTTGCAGGCTGTGTGCTGCGCTTTGCCATGCCGGGGCACGATTTTCTGGGGTATACGCTCTGGGGCATCGCCGTGCTGGTGTTTCTGTTCCCGCGGCTGCCCCGCGTGGGGCGCGCCGTGCTGGGTGTGCTCGTGTGCGCAGGGCTGATCGTGTTCACGGTCTTTGAGATCCCCGTCGTGCGCGCCGCGCGCACGGACACCGCCGAGCACCCCGGCACGATCGTCGTGCTCGGCGCGGGCGTCAACGGCAATACGCCGTCGCTGTCGATGTGCAACCGGCTCGACGCGGCGCTCGCCTATCTGAACGCGAACCCCGCCGCCACGGTCATCGTCTCCGGCGGTCAGGGGCCGGGCGAGGATATCACGGAGGCCAAAGCCATGGCCGACTACCTCACGGCGCACGGCATCGACAGCGCGCGCATCGTGCAGGAGGATCAGTCGCGCACCACACGCGAGAATCTGGAAAACTCGTTCGCCATCCTCCGCGCGCGGGGGTACGACCCGGCGGACGGTGTCGGCATCGTGACGAGCGAATACCACCTCTGCCGCGCCAAGCGCATGGCGCGGGCACTGGGGGCAGAGCCCGTCGGCATCGCCGCCGAGACCACTCTGCCGTCCATGCGCATCAATTACTTCATCCGGGAGGCCTTTGCCGCCGCGTACATGCAGCTGGCCGGCACCCTGTACTGAGAGGAGCCCTATGGAAAAAGTCAACGTATACGACTGGGACAAGACCATCTTCCCTGTGGACAGCACGGTGGCATTCGTGCGCTGGTGCCTGCGGCGGCACCCCGGCGTAATCTGGCCGCTGCTGGGCGCGCTCGTCCTGCTGCCGGGCTACCTGCTCGGCAAGGTGAGCAAGACCGCCTTCAAGGAGCGGATGTATGGCTTTCTGCGCCGCATACCCGATGTAGATGCAGAGCTGGAGGCGTTCTGGGCGAAAAATTTCGACCGCGTGAACCAGTGGTACCTCGCACAGCAGCGCCCGGACGACATCATCATCTCCGCATCGCCGGAGTTTCTCGTGCGCATCCCGGCGCAGAAGCTCGGCGTGCGGCTGCTGGCCTCGCGCGTGGACAGGCACACCGGCAAGACTGACGGCGAAAACTGCCACGGCGCGGAAAAGGTGCGCCGCCTGCACGAAGCGTATCCCGAGGTGCAGATCGCGGAGTTTTACTCCGACTCCCGCAGCGACAGCCCGCTCGCAGAGCTGGCCGAGCACGCCTACCTCGTGCACGGGCAGGAACGCACGCCCTGGTGAGGGCGGACAGAAGAAAGGAGAACGCCTATGTATTCCGCATCCGACTACCGCAGCATGGCGCGCCGCGCGCTGAAAAACTACTGGTGGCTCGCCGTAGGCGTGACGCTGCTAGCAAGCCTCCTCGGCGGGACGAGCAGCGGCTTCACCCCGTCGTTCAGCCTCACGGTCAACGGGGACGACCTGACGCAGTATTATCCCGAGGCCCTGCGCCACGCGCTGCGCGTATTTCTCCCCGTTTCCGGGATCATCTCGCTGGCGCAGTTCGTCATCGGCGGCAGCGTCTCCATCGGCCACAACCGCTTCTGCCTGAAGCTGGTCGACGGCGAGGAAGCCCGGTTCGAGGACCTGTTTTCCGGCTTTGACATCTTCGGCAGCGCCTTCGTGCTCAACCTGCTCATCACACTCAAGGTGTTCGCGTGGTCGCTGCTGTTCGTCATCCCCGGCATCATCGCCGCCTACCGCTACTCCATGGCGACGTACATCATGGCCGAAAACCCGACCATCGCGCCGTCGGACGCCATCGAGCGCTCCAAGGCACTCATGGACGGGCGCAAGGGCGATCTATTCTGTCTGGATCTGAGCTTTTTCGGCTGGGCACTGCTGACGGTGCTGACCGCCGGGATCGGGGCGCTGTGGCTCACGCCGTACATGGCCGTGTCACGCGCCGCGTTCTACCGCAGCCTGCCGCGCAGCATGGGCGACCGCGCACCCAACGGTTGGCAGCCGCAGTCCGGTGATCGACCCAACAGCAGCTGGCATCCATAAAACAAAGTCTGGGAAACAGTTTGTCCCCGGCAGCTGCGCTGCCGGGGACAAACACATTTTCAGACGCGGTAGCCCGCATCCTCCCGCACCGGGCAGGACGCGAAGAGCTGGCGCACCGCGCTGTCATACTCCGCCATGTCCTGCGCCTTGCGGATGCGGCGCAGCGGGCGCTCAGCGTCGGCAAAGCTGCAGCCGAGATAGCGCCACGCCTCCTTCATGCGAAATAGCAGCGCACGCCGGTCGGGAATGCGCGCGCGTGTGGCGGCGTAGAGCCGGTCGTGAAACAGCTGCAGCTGCGCCGCCGTCGGCGCTTTGCCCGTGCGCAGCTGACCGATCAGGCCGGGATTGGCAGCCAGCCCGCGCCCGAGCATGACGCGCTCCACCGCCGGAAACCGCGTCTGAAACGCGCGCACGGCCGGGACGTCAAACAGGTCGCCGTTGTAGCACACGGGAGCGCGGCTGTGCGCGAGCGCATAGGCGAACGCCTCCAGATCCGGCTGCCCGTGATACTGATCCGCCTGCACGCGTGGGTGCACGATCAGCTCGCAGATCGGGTAGTCGTTGTAGAGCTCCAGCAGCGCGGGAAACCCTTCCGCTGTCGTCTTGCCGAGGCGGGTCTTGACCGAGACCGGCAGCGTGCAGGCGGCAAATACGGCATCAAAAAACTGCCGCAGCAGCTCCGGCTCCGTGAGCAGGCCCGCGCCTTTTTTCTTTGCCGTGACCGTGTTCGACGGGCAGCCGAGGTTGAAGTTCACCTCGTCGTAGCCCATGTCGGCGAGCCGCCCCGCCATCCAGAGGAAATCCTCGGCGCAGTGCCCCATGAGCTGCGGCACGACGTGGATGCCCGCATTGTGCGCCGGGTCGATCTCGCGCAGCTCGCGCGGGGAAAAGGTGCGGTTCGCCGTCGGCGAAAGAAAGGGCGTATAGTAGCTGTCCGCCGCGGGAAAGGTCTGCCGCTGCGCCTGCCGGAACAGGTCGCCGGTCACGCCCTCCATCGGCGCGCAGAGAAATTGCATCGTCATCACCTCATCGTTCGGCTCATGATAGCGGAAAATCTGCCGCGCGTCAAGCACCGTCTGTGCGCAGGAATTATGTAAACCGAAGCCGGCGCATATCCGCCTGCTCCCGCGCATAGGATGAGGGCAGAAAGCCGGAGGTGGTGCAATGCACAAGGTACGCCAAGCCATCAGAAAACACCGGAAACTGCTGAGCGCGTGCGCAATGGTGCTGGCCATCGCGCTCATGTTCTGGGCGGTGAACAGTCCCGCAATCGTGGGCGTGAGCGCAGCCAAGCGCGTGCTGCCCATCTACAGTGTGCAGCGCGACGACCGCGTCGTGAGCCTGACGTTCGACGCGGCGTGGGGCAACGAGGACACGCAGACGCTCATCGACATCCTCGGCAAATACAACGTACACGCGACGTTTTTCGTCGTCGGCGAGTGGGTGGACAAATATCCGGAGTCGGTCAAGGCGCTCGCGGACGCGGGCAACGAGGTCATGAACCACTCAAGCACGCACCCGCACATGGCGCAGCTCAGCGCCGAGCAGATCGAGGCAGAGGTCAACACCTGCGCCGACAAGATCAAAGCCGTCACCGGCACACGGCCGACGCTGTTTCGCTGCCCCTACGGAGAGTACAACGACACCGTGATCTCCGCGATCAACGCTCTCGGGATGCACGCCGTCCAGTGGGACGTGGATTCGCTCGACTGGAAGGGGCTGAGCGGGGACGAGATCACCTCGCGGGTGCTCACGCGCGTGCAGCCGGGCAGCATCGTGCTGTTTCACAACGCGGCCGAACACACGCCGGAGGCACTGGCCGGGATCATCGAGGCGCTCATCGCCGACGGTTACACGATCCTGCCGGTCTCGCAGATGCTCCTGCCCGGCGACACGCATATTGACCCCAACGGACGGCAGTGTCCGGCAGACGCCGACGCGGGCACATAAACCAGACAACGAAAGCGGGAGCTGCGCCCCGCTTTCGTTGCATTTTGCGCGCAAAAACGCTATAATAGAGAAAAAATCTCTGCCCATGCGGCAGCTCAGGAGCAACATATATGGAAAACTTTCAGAAAATCGCCGTCTTGATCGACGCCGACAACACGCAGCTGACCAAACTTGAGGCCGTGCTGCACGAGGTATCGACCTACGGCCGCATCGTTGTGAAAAAAGCCTACGGCAACTGGCGCAAGGACTCGCTGAAAAACTGGGAATCGGAGCTCAAGCGCCTCGCCATCCGCGCCGAGCAGCAGTTTGACTACGTCGCCGGAAAGAACACGACCGACATCGCCATGGTCATCGGGGCCATGGATCTGCTGCACACGAATATGTATGACGCGCTCGTGCTCGTGTCGAGCGACAGCGACTTCACGCCGCTGGCCATCCGGCTGCGCGAGTCGGGGCTGTACATCATCGGCGCGGGCGTGACGACAACGCCGGAGTCATTTAAGAACGCGTGCGATGACTTCATCCTCATCGACTACCTCGCCAAGGCGGACGACAAACCCGCCGCCGAGCACACAGCCGAGCCCGCCGCCAAAAAGCCCGCAGCGCGCAAGGCGAAAAAGACCGTCCGCAGCACGAAAAAGCCCGCCGCCGAGCCCACACCGGCCGCCGAGCCGGAGCCGGCACCGGCCCCCGAACCCGAACCGGCGCCGAAAAAGCCCGACATCCGCGAGATCCACAACCTGCTGCACATCGCCTCCGAGAAGTATCAGGACGCCGACGGCTTTGTCAACGTCAGCTCCTCGGGGCTGTACATCAAGCGCGTCAAGCCCGACTTCAACGTCCGCGCCTACGGCTACAGCAAGCTGCCGGAGCTGCTGGCAGCCTTCCCGAACAAATACCAGATCAAGCGCTACGAGGGCAAGGGCGGCGCGACGATCATCGCCTATAAATGCTTGTAATATCAAGCATTTGAAAGTCTGATAAGAACACGCTCAGATTTCAAAAATACTCTTGACTTTTACTGCCGAGCGCGCTAAAATTCCTCTCCTGATCAGGGGGAACACCGCCGCAAAGCAATCGTTTCTTTCTTCGCTGCCCTGCGTCCGCGCCCCCCGCAACATTCAGGAAGCAAGAAAGAAGGTCTTTTCCTATGACTGCTCAAATCCTCGCCGCCGTCATCTTCGTCGGCATGTTTGCGCTCATCATCATGGACAAATTCGAGCGCCAGTATGTCACGCTCGGCAGTGCGGCACTTGTGCTCGTGGTCGTGTTCGGCATCTGCATGCATAGCTGGGACGCGATCAAAAATGCGCTGAATCTCGGCGCGTTTTTCCGCACCGACTTCTGGTACGGCGCCTCGGAGAGTGCGAGCTCCGGTGTCAACTGGTCGACCATTTTCTTCATCACCGGCATGATGATCATGGTCGAAGGGCTCGGCAAATCTGGGTTCTTCCGCTGGCTGTGCCTGTCGCTGGCCAAAGCCACGCACTATCATGTCGTGCCGCTGCTGGTGTGCTTCATGGCCATGGCCGCGTTTCTGGCCATGTTCATCGACAGCATCACGGTCGTGCTGTTTCTGGCGACCGTCACGCTGGAGCTGGCGCAGATCCTGTGCTTTGACCCCGTCCCGATGATCCTGTCGGAGGTCTTTTGCGCGAACCTCGGCGGCGCTGCCACCATGTGCGGCGATCCCCCCAACATCATCATCGGCACGGCGCTCGGCTATACGTTTACGGACTTCATCCAGAACACCGGCGTCATCGTCGGGATCTGCTTTGTGTTCGTGCTGATCTTCTTCTGGCTGTGCTTCCGCAAGCCGCTCAAGGCGAGTGAGGCTGCCCGTCCGGCAGACGCCGTCTGCCCCGCCCCGGCGACCGCCATCGCCGACCGCAAGGCGTTCATCGCGGATGTGGTCGTGTTTCTCATCGCGGTCGCGCTGCTTGTGACACACGCGCAGACCAGGCTGACCGTCGCGTGCATCGGCGTGATCGTCGCAGCGCTGACGCTGCTCGTGACCGTGTGCACCAACGGCAGCGCCGGCGTGAAGGACGTGCTGCGCGGCGTGGACTACAAGACGCTGCTGTTTTTCATCGGCCTGTTCATCTCCGTCGCAGGACTGGAGCAGACCGGCGTGCTCAAGCTCATCGCGCAGTTCATCTCGAGCATCAGCGGCGGCAGCATCAAGGCCGTCATCGTCATCATCCTGCTGCTCTCGGCCGTGTGCAGTGCGCTGATCGACAACATCCCGTTCGCGGCCACCATGGTACCGGTCATTCAGTCCATCGCGGCGACGCAGGGCATGGATCTGCGCGTGATCGCCTGGGCACTCTCGCTCGGCACCGACCTCGGCGGCAACGCCACGCCCATCGGCGCGTCGGCCAACGTCGTGGCCACGTCCGTGTCGGCCAAGAGCGGCCACCCCATCAGCTGGGGCAAATACTGCAAATACTGCGTTCCGGCCACCGTACTGGTCATTGCGGTCTCGCTGGGATGCCTGTTTCTGAGATACCTGTGACCCTACTTTGAGAAAGGCGGTAACGCATCATGAAGCAAATCATCGTGACCGTCGGCCGTGAACACGGCAGCGGCGGCAAGTACATCGCCGAACAGATCGCGAAGCAGCTCGGCATCGCGTTTTATGATAAGGAGCTGCTGCTGGCCAGTGTCTTCAACGCTGAGGACGCCGCGCGCTATGACGAGAAGCCGGTGCACCTGCTGTGGTCGCGCCGCATCGGCGAGAACTTCAACGCGCCGGAGGATGCCCTCGCACGCGAGACGTTCGAGCACATTCAGGAGCTTGCCGACAGCGGCGAGTCGTTCGTCGTGCTCGGCCGGTGCTCGGATTATGTGCTGCGCGCCAACCCGAACGCCGTGCACCTGTTCATCGCCGGAAAGCCCGACGTGAAGCGCCGGCGGCTCATGGAGGAAAAATCCCTCACGGCCGATCAGGCGGCGCAGGAGATGCGCCGCGTCGACCGCGACCGCAAGGCCTACCACAACTACTACTGCGACACGAAGTGGGGCGATGCGCGCGGCTACGACCTCGTCGTCAACAGCGGCAAGCTCGGCATCGAGAAAACCGTCGACACGCTCGTGAACTACGTGCGTGCCTATCAGGCGAAAAACGAAACCGAATAAATCACGCGGCGCCCCGGATGCATCGGCATCCGGGGCGTTTGTACTGCTGCGCTGCGGTGCAGGCGCAAACAGTTCTTGACGAATCGGCAGCGCGGTTATATGATGGCATAAAACTCCATGCATGCGTGCTGCACTGGGAAACGCCGCAAATGCCGATGCATGAAGTTTTTGTGCATCATTTCCGGTTGTCCCGCAGAGGCGTGGAAATGGCACATTTCTTTTTTGCATCGCAAAAAGCAGTTTTTCGCCGCAGACCTTGGAAAGGAGCAAGCATGAAAGTATCCCAACTCCCCTACCGGCGCGTAACGCGCGAGGAGATGACCGCCGGACTCCGGCACGTGATCGAGCGCGTACGCGGCGCACGGAGCGTCGAGGAGATCCTCGAAGCGCGCGCGGAATATCTCTCGCTCAAGACGGAGTATGATACGGCACAGTCGCTGTCGTATATGCGCTACACGATCAACACCGTCGACCCGTTTTATCTGGCCGAGAAGGACTACTACGACGAGATCGGTCCGGAGATCGAAAACCTGGATCTGCAGTATGCCTCCGCCGTGCTCGACAGCCCGTTTCGGGCAGAGCTCGAGCAGGCGCTCTCGCCGATCCTGCTGCGCAGCATGGAGCTGCAGCGGCGGAGTATGTCGCCGGAGATCGTGGACGACATGGTCGAGGAGAACAAGCTTGTGAGCGAATATGCCCAGCTCATGGCGGGCATGCTCTTCCCCTTCCGGGGCGAACAGCTGCCGCGCCCGATGCTGATGAAATACGCCCGCAGCGCCGACCGCGCCACGCGCAGAGAATGCTATGAGGTGCTCGGCACGACGCTGGCCGCGCACAGTGAGCAGCTCGATGACATTTTTGACCGGCTCGTGCACGTGCGCGACCGGATGGCCAGGAAAATGGGCTATGAAAACTTCATCGAGCTCGGCTACTGCCGCATGGAGCGCATGTGCTACGATGTGCAGGCCGTGCAGACGTTCCGTGAGAACATCGTGCGCGACATCGTGCCGGTCGTGTCGCGGCTGCGGCTGGAAAACGCGAAGCGTCTCGGCATTGACACGTTCCGCCTCTACGACAACGAGGTCTTTGCCCCCGGCGGCGATCCGACGCCCTGCGGCAAGGAGGCGCTCTTTGCCGCGGCGCAGAAGATGTACGACGGCATGGGCGACGTACCGGGCACGTTTTTCCGCATGATGTGCCAAAACGAGGCCTTCGACGTCGATGCGCGCCCGAACAAGTGGGGCGGCGGCTACTGCACGGAGTTTGTCAAGTATCATCAGCCGTTCATCCTCGCAAACTTCAACGGCACCTCCGGCGACGTGGACGTCGTGACGCACGAGGCCGGTCACGCGCTCAACGCCTACCTGATCGCGAACAACCGCTTCGCGCTCGAGCTCGGCTGCGGCGGCATGGAGACCGCCGAAACGCACTCGATGAGCATGGAGTTTTTCGCCTGGCCGTATCTCGACGGCTTTTTCCCGAAGGCGGGCGACGCGCAGCGCTACCGCTTCCAGCACGCGCTCGATGCGCTGAGCTTTCTGCCCTACGGCACGATGGTGGACGAATTCCAGCACCGCGTCTACGCCGAGCCCGACCTCACCCCCGCCGGGCGCAACGCCGTCTGGCTGGAGCTGGAGGCGAAGTACCGTCCGCACATCGACCAGCGCGGCATCCCGTATCTCGAACGCGGCACACGCTGGCAATACCAGATGCACATCTATGAGACGCCGTTTTACTACATTGACTACTGTCTTGCGCAGACAGCGGCGTTCCAGTTCCTGCTCGCGTCGCAGGACGATTATGACGATGCATTCGCCCGCTACCTGCACCTGTCGGAGCAGGGCGGCGAAAAGCTCTGGACGGAGCTGCTGGCCGAGGCCGGCTTCCGCTCCCCGTTTGCACCGGGCGCGCTCGCGCAGCTCGCCGCGCAGGTCGAGCCGCTCATCCGCCGGCAAAACATCTGAAAAAGGAGGACGCCCCGATGTACGAACTGACGCAGGTATCCGAAAACAGCTACTATATCCAGAGCCCCGCCAAGATCGGTCTCGTGCGCCTCAACGACACCGACGTCTGCCTCATCGACAGCGGCAACGACAAGGAGGCCGGACGCAAGGTGCGTCAGATCCTCGACGCCAACGGCTGGCATCTGACCGCCATCTACAACACGCACTCCAACGCCGACCACATCGGCGGCAACCAGTACCTGCAAAACCAGACCGGCTGCAGGGTCTACGCCCCCGGCATCGAGTGCGATCTCACGCGCCACCCGCTGCTCGAGCCCGCGTTTCTCTACGGCGGCTATCCGCCGAAGGACCTGCGGCATAAGTTTCTCATGGCGAAGCCGAGCGACGCGCAGGAGCTGACCGCGGCGTGCCTGCCGGAGGGGTTCGGGCTGCTGCCGCTGCCGGGGCATTTTTTCGACATGGTGGGCTTTCGCACGCCGGACGACGTGGTGTATCTGGCCGACTGCCTGTCGAGCCGCGAGACGCTGGAAAAGTATCAGATCGGCTTTCTTTACGACATCGCAGCGTACCTGAACACGCTTGAGACGGTCAAGACACTCTCTGCGCGCGCATTCGTACCGGCACACGCCGCCGTGACGGAGGACATCGTGCCGCTCGCGCAGTACAACATCGACAAGGTGCTCGAGATTGCGGACATCATCATCGAGCTCTGCCGCACCCCGCAGACGTTCGAGTCCGTGCTGCAGCAGCTGTTCCGGCGCTTTGACCTCGTGATGGATTTTGAGCAGTACGCGCTCGTCGGCAGTACGGTGCGCTCCTACCTCGCGTGGGGGAAGGACACCGGCCGGCTGCAGGTCGCCTTTGACGATCACCGCCTGCTCTGGCAGCAGGCATGAAGTACAGATAAAAAAGTCTCCGCATCCGGTTGGATGCGGAGACTTTTTTCATTCCAGAAGCCCGTATTTTTCTTTCACACGCGCAAGCTTGCTCAGGAGCGGCTTGTACAGCACGAGCAAAAACACCGCCGTGCTGCAAGCATGAATGAGGTTAAAAACGACCCCGGACGCGCACGTCGCAAGCCAGAGCTGCCACGAGGGCGCGGCATTATACATGAGCATGCTCGCCGTGTCGAGCAGCACGCCGTAGAGCACGAACACAGACAAAAATCCATAGAGCAGCAGCGGCACAAGGCGCACCCTGCGCCCCGAAAACAGCACGCCGCCGACAAAGCCCACGAGCCCGAAGCCGAGCATCTGCCACGGTGTCCACGGTCCCTGGCCGAAGAAAAAGTTCGAGATCAGCCCCGCCGCCGCGCCGGTGACGAAGCCTGCCTCCGGCGTGAAGGCCACCGCCGTGAGGATCACGATCGCGCACACGGGCTTACACTGCGGCAGCCAGTAAAACGCCGCGCGTCCGGCCACGGCCAGCGCCGTCATCGTCGAGAGCAGCACGAGCTCGCGCGCCTGCGGTCTGCGGCCCTCAAACCGCAGCACGAACGGCACGAACATCAGCCCCACGAGCAGCAGCGACGTGAGGTAGTATTTGCGCTCGTCCCACACGCACACGAACACCGCCATCAACGCCGGGATCGCCAGAAGAAGGATCGCCAGCGCGGCCCACGTGCGGCGCGTCAGTCTGCCAGACATTGCACGACCTCCTCGCACAGCACCGCGCCGGGTGCAGCAGTGCGCGCGATGCGTGCCGCCGCCGTGGTGTAAAAATAATTGCCGGAGAAAAACGTGCGCGGGTCGTTTTCCGTCACGACCTCGCCGCGAAAGAGCAGACCGCAGCGGTCGGCATACTGTGCGCAAAACTCCACATCGTGGCTCACGATGCACACAGCCGTGCCCTGCGCGCAGAGCTTTCGCAGCAGCGCGCCGAACTCCGCCTTGAACGCGCCGTCCATGCCCTTCGTCGGCTCGTCGAGCAGCAGCACGCGCGGCTGCATGAGCAGCACCTTTGCCAGCGCGGCACGCTGCTGCTCCCCGCCCGAGAGATCAAACGGATGCCGGTCGAGCAGCGGCGCGAGCGCCATCTGCTGCACAACTGCGTCCAGCAGCGCAGCGTCCCTGCCGAGCGACGCGAGATCGGCGCGCACCGTGTCCGCCGTGAAGAGCGTGCGCGGGTCCTGCGGCACGGCGGCGATGCCGTCGCGCAGGGGCTGGAGCGCGCGCTGCTTTTTCCCGTCCAGATACACGCTGCCGCGATACAGCCGCAGCCGCCCGGAGAGCACGCCGAGCGCCGTCGTCTTGCCGCTGCCGTTGCTGCCGGTGAGCGCGTAGAGCTCGCCCGGGCGCAGCGTGAGCGAAAAACCGCGCAGCACATCCGGCGCATTCTGCGCGTAGCGAAACCAGCCGTCGCGCACGCGCAATACAGGCTGCGTCTGCGCAGGCTCGGCTCTCGTCTCCGGCAGCGGATGCTGCGCATAACGGCGCAGATATGCCCGTCCCTCACGCACGGTGAGCGGCAGGTGCTCCGGTGCGCCGAGCGCGGCGGCGATGCGTGCCGCCGTGGGCATGGCAGAAAAGATCGCATGACCACGCACCGCGGCCGCCGCCTCCTGCGGCGCACCGGCGGCCAGCAGCCGCCCCTGTTCGAGCACGATGAGGTGGTCGGCCAGCGGCACGGCCTCCTCCAGCCACTGCTCAGACAGCAGGATCGTGAGACCGAGCTCCTCGTTGAGCTTGCGCAGCGTGTGCAAAAACGTGCTCGCCGCGATGGGGTCGAGCTGGCTCGTCGGCTCATCCAGAATGAGCACGTCCGGCCGCATGACCACGACGGAGGCGAGGTTGAGCATCTGCTTTTGCCCGCCGGAGAGCGTGTGCACGTCGCGCTCGAACCAGTCGGCAATGCCGAAATAGCTCGCCATCTCGGCGACGCGCAGCCGCATGGCCGTTTCGTCGCAGCCGAGGCTCTCGAGCCCGAAGGCCAGCTCGTGAAACACCTTGTCCGTCACGATCTGATCGTCCGGATGTTGGAGCACGAAGCCGATGCGCCGCGCCTGCTCGGCAAACGGGATGTCTTTTAAAAGCGCATCTCCAAAGCGCACCGTGCCGCCGGTCTCGCCATGCGGCGTAAGGCAGGTCTTGAGCTGGCGCAGGAGGGTCGACTTGCCGCTGCCGCTCTCGCCGCAGAGCACCGTGACCGCGCCCTCGGGGATCGTGAGCGTGAGATCGTCGAGCGCCGGGCGCGTCTGCCCCGGATAGGAAAATGTCAGATGTTCGAGCGCAAACGACGCCATGTCAGCGCCTCCTTTCCATCGAGCAGCAGCGGCAAAAAGCACAGCAGCGCAAAGCACGCCGCGCACACCGCGCCGAGCGCACCGGCGCTGCCGATGCGCATCGACGGGTAATAGCGCACATACAGTGCGCCGCGGCCGATGCCCACGCACACGCCCGCAAGCGCGAGCGCAAGCACGGCGCTGAGCACGCCGTCGCGCCGGGTGAAGCGGTAGTTGCCGAAATACGTTCTTCTGCCGGCGCCGTAGCCCCGGCTCTTCATGGAGTCCGCCGCCGTGATGCCGCTCTCGAGCGCCCACGAGACGGTGACGGACAGCACGCGCGCGCCGCTGCGCAGCCGCTGCCACGCACCGCCCTCACGCGTGCCGCAGCCGAGCGATGCCTGCGCCGCAGCGACGGCGCGCATATGCGCCGTGAACTTCGGCACGAAGCGCAGCGCCATGCTCAGCAGCAGGGACACGCTCGGCAGCACGCTGCCGAACACGTACAGATATTTATCCGCCGTCATGACGGTGCTGCAGCACTGAAACCACAGGATCACGGCCGCGAACATCGCCGCCGCAGCCGCGCCGTAGCACAGGGCCTCGCGCGTGACGGGGTTGCCGTTTGGCAGATAAAACAGCATCGTCACGCCCGCGTGGTTGAACAGTGCATTGAGCGCCGCCATCAGCACCAGAAACGGCACGAGCCGGCCGAGTGTCCGCCACAGGCTGCGCCAGCCGCGCAGCTGCGCGCAGTAGCCCAGCGCACCCAGCAGGCTCAGCGCCAGAAACACCGGGTGCAGCACGAACATCGTCAGCAGCAGCACCGCCGCAAAATAGCAAAAGGTCAGCGCCGGATGCAGCGCCGAAAAAGAATCGGTCATGGTTCTCCTTGCCGGGCGCCGACGTCGCGCCCAAGATCACAGGTATAGCTCCAGACGACGGTGTCGCCGTCGTGCAGCGTGCAGCTGCTGCAGCCGTAGTCCGGCCAGACGCCGTTGACACTGTACATCCAGCCGGACAGGCTGCCGCAGTCAAATTCGTAGAGGTTGCCGATGCCCTCGATATAGGCGCTGTTGTATGCGGGCGTCCAGTTCGACTCCATGTGGATGCCCTGCGCCCGACAGACCCGCTGCAGCACGTCAAACACCGTGTCCCCCTCGGAAAAGGCGACCGCCGTCTCCGGCAGGAGCACGCCGTCGGCCGGGACGATCTCCGCCTTGCCGGGGCTCAGATCGTCCATGTGCGCGAGCACCGTGGCGCATTCGATCGTCACCGTGCAGCGCAGCGCACCGTCACTGTCCGGCTGCGCACCGCAGGCCGTACACAGCACCAGCAGCAGGCACAGCAGCAGGCAAGCAATGCGCCGCTTAGCCATGGCGCACCGTCACGCCGGCGACCGTGAGCGTCCCAGCCGCCGAAGCGAGGCACACGGTCTCATCCTCCGCCGCAAGGACAGCGTCCGTCACGGTCAGCGCCGACTCCGTCACACCGTCGGCCAGCTCAAAGCGCAGGCGCACGAGCACGCTGCCGGTCGAGGTGGCCAGTGCAGCCCCCTCCTCCGGCAGACACAACGCACGCGCGCTGCCGGTCTCGTTTGCGCGCGCGGGGTCGCTCTCCCACGCCGGGAGGCTTCCCATCACAAGCGGGATGTCCCCGTCGTCCGTGCCGAGAAAGGTCAGCTGCGCCGGGTCGAAGGCCACGGCGATGCTCGCCGCCTCATAATGTCCGCCGTCCGGCAGACCGGTCAGCTCCACATCGACTGTGCACACACCGTCGGCATCCGCCGGCGTGCACACGAGCGTCAGCGTGGGGTCAACATCCGCGTCGCTCTTTTGCCGCAGCGCGATGCACAGCACCACGATCGCCGCGACAAGCAGGACGCTGAGCGCAATGGCAAGATTCTTTTTTGTCCGGAAAGACTTCATGTTTCGTCCTCCTGCGCTGCGGGCAGCGCCGTATCGTACACAAAGCTGTCGGCCACCGCGCGCACATCCTGCGCGTCCACGCGGCCGTTGAGATCCGCATCCATCGCCAGCAGCACGTTCGCCGCCGGAGTCGTCTCCCCGGCGCAGGCCGTGCGGATGGCCAGCGCATCCTGCGCGTTGATGACACCGTCACCGTTGACATCGCCGACGGTGAGCACGGCAGGCTTCCCGCTTGCCGCGGTGTAGCTTGCCGGGTCATTGAGCGCGTCATCCGTCACGTCCGGTGCGAAGAGCCACACCCACGTCGGCGTGCCGCTGCGCTCGGACAATACGGGGCTGTAGAGCAGCTGCGTCCCGTCGGAAAACGTGACGGCGCTGTCCGCCGACGCATCCGGCGGGCACACTGCGACCGTGCGGTATCCTGCCGGGATGAGGCCGCTGCCGTCCGCCGTGCAGAGAACGCGCGCGATCGACGTGCCGGGTTCGTCGGGCGTCTTGACCGTGGGCGTGTCCGTCTCCTGATAGAGGCTGCTCTGCCCACGGCGCAGACGCGACACGGCCACAAGCGCATACACCGCCTGCTCGGTGGCAAGGCTGTTCACGCTGCCGGAGGCCGTGTGGCGAAAGGCGGCCGCATCCGCATCATAAAACGTCAGCAGCGCATCGACCGCCGAGCCGCCGCCCTTGACAAAGCGGCTGTCCGTGTCCGGGTCGATGCCCAGCGCCGTGCACGCGACGATGACCTGCGCGGCGCTCTCGGCGTTCACAACGCCGGATGAAGCGAAGCCCCCGTCGCCGGTCTGCATCGCCGAGAGCACATCCAGACCGCGCGTCACGGCCGCCGCGACCGCCGCCTCGGAGCGGTAGGCCGCCAGCGCCTGCAGCGCCATGGCCGTCATGTCCGGGTCGGCAGCAGAGCCGCCGAACGCCCAGCCGCCGCCGGAGCACTCGGCGCTCAGGATCGCATCCACGCACTGACGGCGCACCGCGCTGCCGGGCAGGTAATTGCGGCTGTCGAGCGCGAGCAGCGCGAAGATGGGCCCGTTGATGCCCTGATTGCTCACCCATGCAAAATCCGCATACGGCGCGGTCAGATCGCACCCGCCGACCTGCGCCGCGTCGCGCCCGATGGCGGACAGGGCGAGGATGACGCGCGAATTGTCCGTGGACTTGTAGGCGTTGAGCGCGCCCTCGCGCCCGGATGCCGCCGTCAGCTCCGGCGCTTTGGCCGCGAGGTCTGCGTAATAGCGCGCAAAATAGTCGCTGTCCGCGGTGTAATAGCCGCCGCGCGCGAGACCGAGCACCGTCCACTCATCGCCATAGCCCGGAGACGGGACGGCGGAAGCCTGCCGTGCCAGCGCAGCCGAGAGCACCGGCTGCACATCCGCAGCCTGCGCCGGCGGGACCGGCAGCACCGTGCAGATGAGTACCAGCGCCAGGATCAGTGCCAAAGATCGTTTGTCTGCTTTCATCGTTTGCCTCCTAAGGGGATATCGAAAACGCGCAGCGCACTGCGCGCGCCTGCTTTGAAATCACGCATCATTATAACAGCCGCCCACTGCAAAATCAACGCTCTGCAACATTTCCCGCACCGGGAAACCGTGCTTTTTTCCGGATACTTTGCTGCGGCGACTTTTGCGCATTTTCCCGCGCGCGGCGTGATACGATAGTGCCATGGACGTCATCTATCTCGATCGCCTGTTCGGGCTCAATCTGCTGCTCGACTACTGTCTTGTGCTTGCGTCCGCGCGCGTGTGCGGCGTGGTGCTGCGCCGCGCTCGGTATCTGCTCGCGGCGCTCACGGGCGCGCTGTACGCAGCGCTCATGGTCCTGCCCGGGTGCAGCTGGCTCGGCAGCGGCGCGATGAAGCTCGCACTCGGCGCGGCCATGGCGCTCATCGCCTTCGGCGGCGAGGCGCACTGGGCGCGGTGCGCGGTGGTGTTTTTCGCGGTGTCTGCCGCATTCGGCGGCGCGGTGTACGCAGCGAGCATGCTCGCGGGCGTGTCGCCGGGCAGCGGCGCACTCGTGACGGTGTCCGGCCGGGTGCTGGCGCTGTCATTTGCCGTGTGCTATGCAGCCGCATCGGCGGTGTTCCGGCGGCGGGCAAAGACTGCCACACGCGAGGTGCGCACCGTGACGGTCACACTCGCCGGACGCAGTACGACCGTCCGCGCTCTGCGCGACAGCGGCAACGACCTGCATGACCCGGTGTCCGGTCTGCCGGCGGCCGTAGTCGAGCGTGCGGCGGTGCTGCCGCTGTTTCCGGCGCTGCACGCGCTGCCGGACGACGCGGTGCAGACGTTGTCGGTGCTCGGCGCGCTGCCGGAATGCACCGGGCGGGTCGTGCTGCTGCCGTACCGCGCGGTGGGCGTGACGGGTGCGCTGCTGCCGGCGTTTCGGCCGGACAGCGTGATGATCGACGGCGCGCCGGAGCCGATGCTGCTGGCCCTGAGCGCGCAGGCACTCACATCCGACGGGGCATTTTCCATGGTGCTGCCGCCAAAAAGCTGAGGAGGGGTTTTCGTGCCAAGACTACTGGAAAGACTGCACACGCTCTGGACGGCGCTGCGGCTGCGGCTGCTCGGCCTCGCGGTCGAGCGGGGCGGGCATGGTATCGCTCCCGCCGATGTA
>OWIO01001029.1_pt1 | contig 22907 bp, 9 predicted proteins | sample 1733011 | NCBI WGS metagenome assembly OWIO01 (sample SAMN05065779, study PRJEB22554) | human gut metagenome | biome: ENVO:2100002; feature: ENVO:00000062; material: ENVO:00002003 | host: Homo sapiens | place: USA | reverse complement strand
CTTGCCTCTCCCTTTGGGAGAGGTGGCCGAGCGCAGCGAGGACGGAGAGGGTAACAGGCAGCAGACCCTCTCAGTCGCCTGCGGCGACAGCTCTCCCGGAGGGAGAGCCAAGAACGATTGTATGCCGATCTGAAACGGACAGATTTGCAGATAGATGTGTGTCTCATCCCCTGAGATCAAGCTGCCAGTGCGTCACCCCCTGACGCGCAGAAATCCCCGGTTCCGAATTGGGAACGCGGAACCGGGGGATTTTAAAACAAATCTACCGGGCCTTCGCCCGTCCCAATAAAAGGCGATACGCGCCGACAACTGAATAGCTGCAGCAGGAAAGGATACTGTTTCCGGGGAAGCGCCGCGACGACAAGAGCGCGCCAAGGAAACGGAAAACGTGGTCTACACATGGGCGCGTGGGAGCACAGGAAACGATACTGTTTTTGCAGCGTGTAAAACAACGTATTTAGCGGCGACCCCGTCAGCCGTTAGATAAAGCCGCTTTTCAGATCGCACGGGAGAAGCGGGAACAGAATGTGCGTTCCGCGTAGGGCATCCCGGCTGCGCGGGCAAAAAGAAACCGGGAAAATACAATATAGGAGGAAGAACTATGAAAAAGTTCACAGCAATCCTTTTGGCAGTTGTGATGCTCTTCGCTTTGAGCGCGAGCGCATTTGCAGCTACCAACTCGCTCGAAACTGATTACGCCATCGGCGACGGTCTTGGCGTATCGGTTGACCTTAACATTGAAGGCATGTACTTCGACGGCGTAGACATCCTGAACACGGCCACGAACGGCTACTATCCGTTCAGTTTCTCGCTGATTGCCAGCGACCGCACGAAGGTCGCCAGCGTCACCGTCAGCAACGGCGGCTCGTTCCATTGGGCGTATGAAGAAGATGGCAACGGCGGCTATGTGACCGACGAGGACGGCAACTACGTCGAGAGCACCACGACGAAATACGGCGTCGTCGTTCTGCCCACGACCTCGGCTTCCACCGTGACCGTCACCGGCACGGGCAATATCGGTTCGGCAACGTTCAACTGCGCACAGCCCAACGGCGGCACGACGGCGGCCGGCACGGAGCTGTACGCCTACCTGCCTGCGCCCGCGCAGTTCGTCAACGAGGGCGTGACCACCGGAGGCTGGGGCGACGCGTATGACAGCGCGGGTACGCTCAAGGGCAACTCCTCGACGGGCATGTCCCTCGGCTTCTTCGGCGGCTACGCGGTCTACAAGTTTGAAAACCAGATCGCGGACGACCCCACGCATCCCTACGGCGCGGACTTCATCGTCTATGGCAACGCCTTCTGGGGCAACTCCGAGGCGGGCTGCATCCAGGTCTCCAAGGACGGTCAGACGTGGTACGACATCGCGGGCTCGATGTATTACACGAAGAGTACCCCGAACTCGACCATCACCTACAACAACCCCAGCGTTACGGAGGATGCTGCCATCACTGCGCCGGGCAGCAACCTTGGCACGCTGGCCCCCGTGAGCTACACGCTCAACGGCGCGGCGGGCACAGTCACGACCAACACCTTCCACAACCACAGCTGGTTCCCGCTGAACGCGAACTACTTCGTCACCTACGGCCCCCGCGCGGCGATGGCAAAGGTGGATGAGCTGCCGTTCATCAGCAGAATGCTGGCCAGCAATGGCGTTACCGACAAGCTCACCTTCACCGGCACGCTTCTGACCAACTACCCCGGCACGAACAAGACGGCGGAGATCGGCTTCGGCTACTGCGACGTGCATCCGAACAAGACGCTCGGCGGCACCATCGCCTACAACCCGTATCAGACCTTCACCAGCAGCAGCGACTATGATACCAAGGTTGCGGGCACGAGCGGCGGCGACCCCATCGACATTGCATGGGCAGTCAAGTCCAACGGCACACCGGCCAATCTGGACTCGATCCGATATGTGCGTATCTACACCGGCATGGCACAGATGAACGGCATCTTCGGTGAAATTTCTACTGAGGTCTGCGGCGTTGCGGCCTGCACAGGCAGCACGACGGAAACGGCGGCTACCCCGACAATCAGTGTGGACGGAAGCACAGTAACGACAACGAATGGCGGCATTCTGCCTCTCAGCAAAAAGAGCGGTGATTATACCGTGAATGTAACTGGTACTGGCTATGTCTACATCAATGGCGTTGCAACTACTTCTGCCACGATTACGCCGACGCGTACGGGAACGAAGGTACAGATCATTGTTCAGAATGGTGAAGCTGCGCCGTACGTTACTTACCTGAATCTCCAGAAGAAATGAGCACCAACTTAAGAACCTTAAAACAGGCGGGCAAATTTGCCCGCCTGCCCATTTTTATCATGCTGTGCGTAGCAATGCTTTTCAGTTGCATTGCGCCGACCTTTGCTGTTAATACAATTCCAACTGCCAGCGTTACAAGCACCGGCGGGACGTTAAAGGATAGCGTACTGGGATTTAAGGAAAACGGCGTTTATGGCGGCTATATTTATATCGTCGAAGTTTCCAAGGAAGCAGAAGCTGTTACCATCGAGATAGCAGGAGGCTTTTCTCAAGACGTTCCTTATGCAATTACGCCTCTTGGCGATGACGACTATGACGCGCCAGATTTGGATACGGACGATTATAGCTATGATGGAAACGCGCTTACGTTCACGCTGAAAGACGTATCTTATAATTCGCCGGTTTTGATTTACGACCCACCATTAGCCCAAGAAACATCATTTGCAAAATGGATGAATTATTCATTCTATATGATCCGTGCATTTGCTGCAAATGATGATTTGATTGCTATCCTATGCTATCAGGCAGCTGATGCAAATGTCGATAAATCTAAGCTGGAAGAAGCACTCGACGCAGTTCCAACCTCCGGATACTATACTTCTGATGACCGCTACAACGGCAAGACGGAGAGCAAAACCGGATTTTGGAATGAAATGCAGGTAATCGTGGACGCGGCGCAAGCTGTGTACGACAATAAATCAGCAGCACAGGGTGCCGTGGACGCGGCAGCGAAAACGCTGGATCAGAAAGATCCGGACAGCGCGCTGTCCAAAGCCATCGCGAACCTGATCCCGACGTCTCAAGTCAACCCGACTGGACTTCATGAGACGCTGCCGCTCTATAGCGACCTTGACGAGAAGGAATACTCCACTAACAGCTGGGCTGCGTTCTACCGCAAGAGAACAGACGCACAGAATCTGTATGACAGTCTGTTCACGAAGGACGCGGAAGGAAACGTCACAGCAACGGAGGAAAACAGCTCCGCCAAGCATCCGCAGGAGGCTGTGGACGCGCTGGTAAAAGAGCTTCAAGACGCAGCGAAGAATTTGAAAACTCGTGTCTGGAGCACGCTTAAACCCGGCAGCGAGAACGCACTTGCCGGTATCGCGCTCTACGCGGGCTATTACGACACGCTGAAAGAGGCCGACTATACCAGCGAGAGCTGGCAGAACTACGCAGCAGCACGCAAGGAAGCGCTGGACACCGCAAAGGAGCACGGCACGTTCACCACTACCATGGGCACGGACGAGATCGCGCTCCAGTCGCAGGCGTTCAACAAAGTCCGCACGGCGTATTTCAGTCTCGTTCCGAAGTCGGAGATCACCGTGCGTGTTTCGCTGACCGATGAACTGGCTGCCAAGCAGCCGACAGGTCTTACGCATCGTGTCACCCCTCGTACCCAGAAGCTGACTGTTCCAACAGGAACGACCATCGGAGGTCTTCTGACGAACAGCTTCAAGAATGAGAAGGTCTGGCGTGTCAACTCCAGAAGCCAGCTGATGGTCTACGTCAACGGCACGCTGGCTTTCTGGTCTGCTCCGGGCGAGTATTATCTGGACTACCTGAACGCCAGCGAGTATCAGGCATTTAAGCTCCACGACGGCGACGAAGTGACCGTTGTGCGCGTGCAGATGCCGACGATGGTCAACATCAGCGAAGACCTCTGGCCGATGGCGCTTGGCCGCGTGACCGACAAGATCCGCTATCAGACGCTGACGACGAACCTTCAGAAGGACGAGACCACCGGCGCGTACAAGGCGGTCGTCGGCGTGCCGTTCACGCTGACGGCGACCTCAAAGGCAGCCATGCCCGCCCACATGACAGACGACGAAGCAAAGCCCACCGCGGGTGCATACGTCTTCCGCAGCATGAGCGTGGACGACTATGAATCGGTGGTCAACGCCGAGATTTTGACCGACACGAAGCTCAAGACCGGCGCGGACGGCTCGCTCACCATGACCGTCTATCAGCCGGGCTGGCAGCTCATCAACGTCTTCGATCTCGACAGCGACGACGCGGCGTTCGTCAACGGCGGCGCGATTCTGATTTACGCTTCCGTCGACGAGTCGCAGGCAGACCTCACGAAGATCAAGAACGATCTGCGGGCGGAGCTCAAGAAAACGTATGAGAATCCGGACTATCCGAAGGAGTGCTTCACGGAGGCCGATTGGCAGACGATTGAAACGCTCTACAAGACCGGCATGGACGGCATCGACGCGGCTAAGGACGCTGCTTCCGCTTACGCGGCACAGCTGACTGCGAAGTCCGGCATCGAGACGCTCCAGAGAAAGGCCGCGGACACGAACGCGAAGAACCTCGCCGATTTCCGGGCGCTCATGAAGCGCTTCCCCGAAGATCTGACGAAGCTCGACGCATCGGCTGTCAAGCTGATCGACCAGCTCGAGAGCTACTACAACGCGATGACGCAGTATCAGCGCGACGAGCTGAGCGTGCAGGAAACGAAGCGTTACAACGAGATTCTCGCCGCGCGCGAGGGACTGGCAGCTGGCGGCGCGAAGAACTACACGCTGACGGTGGCGTATGACCTCTCTGCTGTGCCGGAAGAAGACAAGGGCGGTCTGGAAGCCATGATCAAGTGGCTTCAGGAGCACCGCGTCGTCGACGGCACGAACGGCACCACCGGCGGCACGAGGATGGCGGGGCTGTTTACCTTCAACAAGGTGAACACAAGCCAGACGAAGGTCAATTACGAGGAAGTGACGACGGTCGACGTTGGTACGGACGTCTACTTCTGCGCGAACCCGACCTACGCCACCTACTTCCAGATTCGCGGCGCGCGCAAGGACGACAAGAATAGCCAGCCGCTGACGGATGCGAGCGTGAAGACAAACTTCCCGTATCTCGTTCCGGGCAACGACTACGCCATCACTGACACCGGCGCTGCGTGGCGCATCGAAGACCACTGGGTCAAGGGCACGAACACCACCGAGGTTCCGCACTTCTACGTCAATGACAACGAGTACGAGCTTCGCGGCATCACGTTCTCCGGCGTCTCCGAGGAGACCATCGAAGACCGCAGCCTCGACACCTTCGACTACTCGGATTACGGCACGGATGTCAAGGCCAACCGTATTCTCCGGAGCTTCAAGTACTTCACCATGCCGTATGACAACGTGACCGCAACTGTCACGTGGGTTCCCGTCGGCGGCTCCGAGAGCGAGATCACCGCTGCAAAGGAAAGCGCGAAGACCGCACTCAAGACCGCGCTCGACGGCTACGGCGAAGATCACAAGCAGTACGAGAAGATCCTTGATGCGTACAACAATGGTCTGACTGATATCGACAACGCGAATACGGTCGAGCAGGTCGCTGCGGCACGCAGAGAAGCGCTCAAGGAAATGGCCAACGCTGCCAACGACGTTAATACCGGCAACGAGATCAAGGGCTGGGAATACGGAACAGGCGAGTATTGGAAGAAGGTCAACGACGCCACTAACGGCAAGGCCTTCACGCCCGGCACGCAGGTCGGCACTGTGACCGTCAGCGTCCAGAACTACACGAACGACGGCCGTAACGCCGAGGGCGAGAACAAAGCCGCGCTCGAACACTTCTACAGACCTGAGGGTCAGTACTGGCTCGAACGGAAGAATTACCCGCTTGGCGAAAACGACACCATGATGACCGTTCTGCTCCGCGCACTCACGGAAGCGAACTGCACATGGCTCGGTACCGGCGGCAATGGCGACGGGACGTATGATTTCGACATCTCCTATCTTTCCACCATTACCGACGGCGATTACAGCCTTGCCGAATTCACCGGCGGCCAGCAGTCCGGCTGGATGGGTACGCTCAACGACTGGTTCACCAACGAGGGCTTTGCCAACTTCTCCGTGAAAAACGGCAAGCTGGCGGACGGCGATATCATCAGCATCAAGTACACCTCCGTGGGTCTTGGCGAAGATGTCGGCGGCACGTGGAGCAACTCTGACACGACGCTCAAATCACTGACGTTCGACGGCGATGGCAACCCGCGCCTGACCACCACGTTTGAACCCGGTAAGCGCGGCGGCACCTATACCTACACGCTCGTCATCGACGGCGACAGCTCGAACCTGACGGTGACCCCGACGGCGGCGAACAAGAACTTCCTCGTGAAGACGTTCCTGAACGAAAAGGTCACGTCCAACACCGAGGGCAGCAGCTTCTACAAGCGCACCGAGTCCATCCCCGTCGTCGCGGGCGACACGATTTACATCGGCTGCGGCATCAAGGGCTGGCCCACCATGAACAATCAGGCCGGCAACACGCAGTCGAACGACGGCACGTGGTATGTGGTCAGAGTGCTCTCTGCCAGCGGCAGCTACAAGGTGGTCGAAGATCAGCTGAAGCAGCTCCCGCAGGCCGACACCATCGACTTTACCAACTACGAAAAGTACGAAAAGCAGATCGCTGCGGCAGAGGCTGCGTACAAGCAGCTGCAATCCGAGCAGCAGGCTAAGGTCAATAAAGATGCTGTCGAGAATCTGGAAAAGCTGCTTGAGAAGGTACAGAGCTACCGCAAGCTCAAGGAGTTCAAGGCGACGGTCAAGTCGCTTCCCAGACCGGCTGAGGCAACGCTCGACGATGTGGAGGAGATCCGCAGCGCCCAGCGTACATACGAGGAGATCAAGAAGAATTCTGACCTGTATGAGAGCCTCTCCGTCGCGGAAACCCGAAAGATGGACGAGCTGATCGAGGCTGCCGATACGCTGATCTGGAACGACGCTGTCGAGAAGATCAACGCCATCGGTACCGTGACCATCAATAGCGGCGACGCGATCAATGCGGCGAAGGCAGCTGTATCCAGACTGTCGGCGGATCAGCTGAAGACCTTCCCGCAGGAGCTGCTGGACAAGCTGGCCGAGGCGGAAAGAATCTATCACCTGCTGACGGAAGGCAGCGGTACGCCGGTTCTCCCCGTCACGCCGAGCAAGCCGAAGAACGACAAGCCCACCACGGGTTCCTCGTTCACTGATGTTCCGGCTGGAAGCTGGTACGAGGAAGCTGTGAATTATGTCCATGAAAAGAGCCTCATGAACGGCACCGCTACCGGTACGTTCAGCCCGAACGCAAATACGACGCGCGGCATGATCGTCACGATCCTTGCACGTGTCGAGGGCGTGAACACGAATGGTACGCCGTGGTACGCGGCAGGCCAGAAGTGGGCCATGGACAACGGCATTTCGGACGGCACCAATATGCCGGGCGTCATCACCCGTGAGCAGTTGGCAACGATCCTGTACCGCTACGCGAAGCAGAAGGGCTACGACGTGAGCAAGTCCGCCGCCCTGACCGCCTTCTCCGATGCGGACAAGGTCAGCGGATATGCGGCAGAGGCTATGCAGTGGGCAGTCGCCGAAGGGCTCCTTCAGGGCTCGAACGGCGAGCTGGACCCGCAGGGCTCCGCCACCCGCGCACAGGTCGCGACCATCCTCATGCGCTTCATGGAAAAAATCGCAAAATGAAACATGCAGTCCAACGTTCTGAATTGAATATTGGATAACCACCCCAAGCTGGGCGGTTCCCCACGCGAAAGCGTGGGGAACCGTGCGGCTTATTCGTGCGTTTAAGAGAAGTTTTGAACATACGAATAAACTGCACAAAAAGCAGACTTTTTTAAGGGGGAAGCCCTTTTCCCGGAGGGCGAACACACATGAAAAAATTTCTTGAAAGGTACCCATGGGTGCAGCAGGCGGGCTGCGGCGTACTGATCTGTGCGCTGCTGCTGAGTATCTGTCTGCCGCTCATGGGCATGCGGTCGGCCGAGCCGGACAATCCCATCCTGCAAGCCGCGCCGCAGGAGATCACCGTCCTGCAAGCCGGACAAGCGCCCGGTCACGCCGGAAACGGTGATGCGGAAAGCAAGGATGCTTCCGGTTCGGGCGGCAGCACCAACAGTGAGCTGTCCGGCGAGCAGGCGCAGCCTGACCCAGAAGAAGCGGAAAACCAGACGGAGCAGGGGCAGGACACCCAGCCGGAGCAGCAGCCGCAGGGCAAGCCCCGGCAGGAGGTCTTGGCCGACGCCGCCATCGGTACAAACACCGATTCCAACAAGGGCGACGAGGGCGAAGAAGCCGGAGACACCGGAGAGACGGATGAAGATCTGCCGGAGACAGAGCTTGACCTCGGTGCGCTGCTGACGTGGTACAAGTACGGCTCACAGGCAAGCTCCATGGTCTGCGCGCCCGGAGACTCTGTCGGCAAGCGTGTCCTGCTGGCCCAGCTTGACCGCGGCAGACTGCGCTATGAACTGAACCTCACCGGCCTTGACGCGGACGACGCAAAGATCACCGGTGTGCAGGTTGCAGTTGGAAACGGCGTATCACAGAAAGCGGATACGCGCGGCGTGCTGGACATGACGCTGCCGGACGGCGCAGAGTTCCAGAACTATATCTTGACCGTACAAGCTCATGCGACGCAAAAGAACCAGAAGGGCGAAACCGTGGAGACGAATGTAAATTTTGCGTTCGTTCTGCAACTGGAGAGCGGCATTGACCTCGATTTGCAGCTCACATGGCAGCCCAACGGTCAGGCCACCTGCCCGGCTAACGGCTCGGTCAATCGCACAGTCAAGAGCGACACGCTGACAGAGGGCAGCTTTACATACACGCTGCAATTCCTCGGCGAAAACGCGGATGATGCAACGATCCGCACGGCGGAATACTGGGCGACGGACGGCGAGAGCGGAACGCTTTCGGAATCCGGCGAGATTCAAATGGCTGCCGCAGACGGCAAAGACACGGAAACGTATTATCTCGCCGTGACCGCCGAGGTGCTGGGGCAGACCATCGGCTATACGTTTGTCGTGACATATGAGGACGGTCTTGACCTCCAACTGCAATTCACATGGTACGAGAAATCCGTCACAGCGCAGACCGTTCTCTGCGACGCGGACAAGCGCGCGGCGCTGACCATCAAGCATAACCAGATCAACAACAGTGAGCTTCTGTACAAGCTCGGTCTGACCGGCAGGAGCGCACAGGACGCGCAGATCACAAGCGCCAGCTTCAACGGGGCGGCTATGAGCACGGGCAGCGGCTCCGTGCGGCTGGAAGCCACGGACAGCGGCGCGACCTATACGGCCCTCGTGGCCGCGAAGGTCAAGGAGCGCACAGTGAATTTCGCGGTCACGATCCGTTACCAGAGCGACGTTTCGCTTGAAATGGCGTATACCGTTATGGAAGATGGTGCGGCGAAGCCGTGTGTTCTGAAATGCGAAAACAGGAAGACCGTCCATGCGGAAGATGTCTATGACAATCAGCTGACGGACGGGAGTCTTGGCTACGAGCTGCGGCTCACAGGCGAGGACACGTCTGGCATTGAGATCACCTCCGTCACCTGCTATCAGTCGGGCGATTTCAGCACAAAGACACTCACAGCGCCCACCGGCAGCGTGACGCTGCTTCTGGCCGAGGATGGCAAAACGGGCGAAAATACGTTTACCATCAAAGCCTCCGGCGCGGGCGAAGAATACACGTTTATCATCAGCATCCCGTATAAGCACCGCGGTGATCAGGAGGTAAAGATCGAGTGCGATCTGGAGGGTGTCGAAAGCGTCGCAAACGGACAGATGCTGACCTTTAAGCTCCGCGCTTGGAGCGAGGATGCCGAGCAGAACAAAACGTATATCCTGTATACCGGAACGGACACCAAGCTGAGTGTAAAGATGGATGATGAAGCGTGCATCTTTACCGGCGTTGCGGGCGGAAGCTGGCAGCAGTTCAAGGTGACGCCGAGTAATCCGGAAAAGGGAGACACAAACGAGCATACACTTGTGATCAGTGCCGAGGACGCCTTCGGCAATAAAGGCGAGAAAACGATCCTGCTCCGCGGCGAACGCGCAAGCAGCGGCGAAAAGCTCGGCGAGGCGACGATCGTGATCGACATGGGCGTCGTCGGACTCGGTTCTTCGTCCATCACCTGTGATGTCCTTGCCGGTGAACCGGCGTCCTGCGCAGTTGCAAAAGCGGTCTGGGGCTATACGGCGCCGGAGCCATTCGGAACGGCTGAACGAAGCCTCGGCTGGCGCGCGGAGTGCAACGATCCGTTCGGCCCTGATTTCTACCTGAGAAGTTTGGACGATACAAGCGGCCTTGGTATGCGCGCCAATGCGATCAGCGGCTCATGGAGCGGTACGGAGGAGGAGAACTTTGCCAGAATTGACGCGCAGTTTGGCGAAGGTACGAATCTGGACATCCTCTGGCGCTGCATCTACCGCAACAGCCTGAGCCTGAATGACGCAAGCAGCAGTCTCGGCGAATTGGATTTCACGGAAGGTTCCGGCTGGGAATATGAAATTAACGGAACTTATCCGTCCTACGGCATGGATAAGGCCGACCTAAAGCCGGGAGATACACTGACGCTGCGCTATACGCTGGCCTATGGCTGGGATATCGGAAATGGACAGGGGCGCGGAAACTCTGTCGGCTACTGCGTGACCTACTACGGCGGCGGGCGCTGGTCCGAAGAACCGCACCACGATCTGCAAGCTGTTACAACGGACGGTATAACAAAACAGATCTGCAAGCGCTGCGGCTTGGAGAATCCCTGTACGCACCCAAAGAATCACCAGAAGTATGTTGATCAGGAGAACGGAACCTGCGCGCTGGTCTGCGGGGACTGCGGAAAGAATGTTGGCGATCCCGCGCCGCATGTGCTTCAATACACGAGCGAAGAAAATTCCGAGGTACACATCATCACATGCCAGCACGACTGCGGATACAAAAAGGAAGAACCGCATATCTGGAAGGAAATCAGCAACACAGCAAGCTGTGAACACGGCGGTATCCGAACGGATGAATGCCAGGATTGCCATGCAAAGCGGGAGACAGAAGAACCTGAACCGCTGGAGCATGAAATTGGGGACGTTTGGTATTCTGACGGTGCAAAACATTATCAGAAGTGCAAAAACTGCGGTACGCATATCAATGAAGCGGAGCACCACTACGTAGAAGGCGAATACGACTGGGTATGCGATAAGTGCAAGATGCTGCATATGAGCGCCTGCAATGGTATCGGTGAATTCCGCTGGGATGGCTCCGAAGTAGATGCGGACGGACATACGCTCTATTGCAAAGATTGCAGATTGTCTGTCAAACAGGTGCACGACCAGAAGGGCGAAAACGGTGCCTGCTCGGTCTGCGGGTACGGCAGTCACGTCTGTGAGGAACATAAGCAATATGTGAACAATGGCGACGGCACGCATAAAGTGATATGCAGCGTCTGTCAGAAAGTCCTGACCGAAAACGAAGCGCACACCTACGCCAATGGCTTCTGTGCCTGCGGCGAACCGGAACCCGCGTCTCCCGGCCCGAATCCGGGCGGTGATGACGGTGGAAATCCCGGCGGCGATGACGGCGGAAATACCCCCGGTGGTGACGACGGTGGAGATGATTCCGGCAGCGGCGGCGCTGGCGGCGATCCCGGCGGAGGCTCTGACAGCGGAGACGACGGCAGCGGAGACACCGGCGGAGAAGGATAACGACATAAAAAATAACGAATAGGAGCAGCTTGCTATGAATACAAAAATCAACGAGATTTTACAGGAGATCGAGTCCGTCATCGTCGGCAAGAATGAAATTGTCGAGAAAATTCTAATGGCCATTCTGGCGCAGGGCCACGTTCTCATGGAGGACGTGCCGGGCGTCGGCAAGACCACGACAGCCATGGCCTTTGCAAAGGTTCTGGGCTTGGAGACGCGCCGTGTGCAGTTCACGTCGGACACCGTGCCGTCAGACATCATCGGCTTCTCGGTCTATGATAAAAAAGCGGACGAGTTCGTCTACAAGCCCGGCGCGATCATGACGAATCTGCTGCTGGCGGACGAAATTAACCGTACCTCCAGCAAGACGCAGTCCGCGCTGCTGGAGGCCATGGAGGAGCACAAGGTCACAGTGGACGGCAAGACGTATGATTTGCCGAATCCCTTCATCGTCCTCGCCACGCAGAACCCGGTTGGTTCTGCCGGTACGACGATGCTGCCGAACTCCCAGCTTGACCGTTTTCTGATTCGTGTCAGCATGGGCTACCCCGACCACAAGAGCAGCGTCAATATTCTCCGCGACCGCCATGTGGATAACCCCCTTGACCGGGCCTATGCCGTGGTCAACAAGGAAGAACTGCTGGGACTGGTTCAGGACGTGCGAAAAGTCGATATGCGCGACGCCGTTCTGGACTATGTGACCACGCTCGTGGAAAAGACCCGCACCCATCCGCAGGTCGCACTCGGCGTCAGCCCGCGCGGTGCGCTGGCGGTCTGCCGGATGGCAAAGGCGTATGCGTATCTCAATGGACGTGACTTCGTCATGCCGGAGGACGTCGCGGCGATCTTCCCGGATGTCTGTGCCCACCGTCTGATGCTGAACAGCAAGGCCCGCATGATGGAGGAAAAGCCGGAATCCGTTCTGGCCGAGATCCTCAAGACAACGGATATGCCGGTGCTGAAAAAATGAAAATAGTACGAAAATTCGTCTGGCTGCTGCTGACGCTGGGGCTTCTTGCTCTCACCGTCCAGACAGCCAGCCCCATCGCGCTTGGCCTTGCCGCCTGCATGGTGCTGCTGCCGCTTTTGTGCCTGCCAATGAACCTGTATGCGGCGAAAAAGCTGAAGCTGACGGTCAGGCTGCCTGTGAATCTCCGCAAGGGCGAGGGCGGCACGGCAGAGCTGACCGTGCAGAACCCGACTGTTTTCCCAATTTGCCAGATTTCCTGCCGTGTGCGCTTGGAGAACCAGCTGAACGGTGAGCCGCAGACCGTAAATGTGAGCAGCGGCATCTGGCCGAAGGGCAGGCGGACAATGAAGATTTCTCTGCAAAGCCCGTGGTGCGGACGCATTCGCCTGGCCGTGGAATCTGCCCGTCTGTATGACTGCTTCGGCCTCATCGGCGTGAAAACGCAGCCTGACGCGCACGGGGCCTGCGTCGTGCAGCCGGATACGTTCCTGCAGACGCTGATGCTGTCTCCCGCTGCGGCGCACATCGACGATACCGAGGATTATTCCAACGAGCGTCCCGGCTATGACCTGTCCGAGATGTTCCAAATCCGCGATTACGTTCCCGGCGACAGCCAGCGGCAAGTCCACTGGAAGCTCAGTCACAAATATGGCAAGCTTATTGTAAAAGACCCGTCGCTGCCGATCACGCGCTCTGCGGCGGTTTTCTGGGAGCGCACAGAGGAAACCCCCACTGCCGCCCGCACCGACGCGGAAGCCGAGATCGTCGTTTCCGTCTGCCGGAACCTTCTCTCTCAGTCTGTGCAGTTTACGGTCGCTTGGAACGAAAGAGATACCGGCCGCTGCGTGTTCCAGCAGATTCGGGACATGGACGACCTCATCGGTCTGCTTCCGCGTCTGTTCACGGCAAAAGCGGCAACAGGCGTCAGCGGCGCGTCGCTGCTTCTCCAAGAGGTCCCCGCCGGAAGCTGGTCTCACCTGATTTACGTTTCCGGCGAACAGCAGGCGGAAACGGAGCAGCTTTCCTCGATTGGCCGCTTGACTGCGCTTGTCTGCGGCGAGCAGTTCAACGAGAGCGACTACGCTGCGCAGCTCTCCGAGCTGGAACTGTAAGGAGGGCCGGATATGAAACAAAAGAATCTGACCGGCCTGCGGGCCAGAGTTTATCGGGAAAGCAGCAAGAAAAGCGTACTCTTTGACCTCCTTGCCAGCGTCTTGATTTTCCTCGCGCTTGCCGCAGTTTGTTACACGGTAAGCGGCTTCTCTGCAATGCTCTGGCTGCTGGGCGCGGGTATTCTGACTTGCATTGCAGCCGCAATCATCCGGCATTTCCAAAAAACGAAGCTGCTGTTCCCCATTCTGTTGGCGGCACTGCTGCTCGTTGTCCTGTTTGCACGAAATCCGCTGCTGAACGGCTTCGGCGCGGCATGGAACACGCTGCGTGACCTCTGGGCGGCGGAAAAAGGTATCCTCCTGCCGCTTGCCGAAACGGACGGCACCAGCCTCTGGCTGACCGGGATCGTGGCGGGCCTTCTGCTTGCGATGATGAGTGTCGTGCTCTCGCGCGTACCGACATTGACGGCGGTTCTATTAGCAGCCTTGAGTGTAGCGGCAGCGTTTGTGCAGCCGGACTTCCTGCTCCTTGCAGCGGCAGCGATTGCTCTTCTGATGCTGACATGGCAGAAAAACAAAAACGCCGTCTCGGCGGCGAGCTTCCTGCTCGTGGGCGTGATCGTGGCGGGCATAGCTGCGATTTTCCTGCAAACAGGCACAATGCAGGCCCTTTCGCAGAGCGCAAAGGACAGCCTGCACCACTGGCGCTACGAAAAAGCGGAAGAAGTTCTGCCGGAAGGCGATCTGTCCGAACCGGTCGTGAAGACAGAAAGCACGGACACCATCCTGTCTGTCACGGCAGACACGGCGCAGACGCTCTATCTGCGCGGCTTCGTCGGTGACAGCTATGAAAACGGCGTATGGTCTACGCTGGACGCGGAAGCCGCCGCAGAGGAAAAAGACCTCTTTTACTGGCTGCATCAGTCCGGCTTCTATCCGCAGAGCCAGTTGGCTTCTGCTGCGCGGCTGATGGGCAATTACCAGTCCGGCAGCGTCAGCGTCCAGAATCTTACCGGGTGCAGCCTGTACCGCTATGAGCCGTGTACGGTGCTGCCGGAACGCGCAGGACTGGCGAAAACCAAAATCCAGCCGTCCAGTATAGAAACAAGTGGTCTGCGCGGTGAACGAGGCTATTCCTATGAGGTGGTTTCGGACGCACAGACCCTATTGCCGGAATTACTGGACTTCCTGCAAAATGACACGTCGGACGGCGTGAAATCGTACTTACAGATGGAAAGCGCGTACCGGGAGTTCGTGTATTCCTACGCGCTGACTGTTTCCGCGGAGTTCCGCGCGCAGCTCGGCGCGGTGCTGGATAGCTGCTGCGAAAGCTACGGCCCGGCAGACAGCCTAACGAAAGAGCAGGCGCAGACGGCTGCGCTGGCGTTTCTGGAATTGTGCTTTGACGGAAGCGGCAATATTGCGCTGCCGCTGACCGACACGGCGGACGGCACAACGTATCAATACGCGACCGTCGCGGCCTTGGCGCTGCGGTATTACGGCATCCCCGCCCGCTATGTCGAGGGCTATACGGTCAAGGCCGCAGAAAACGAGCCGACGAGCGTGGATGCCAACGAAGCGGGCGCTTGGGTGGAAGTTTATCAGGACGGCATCGGCTGGCTGCCGCTGGCGCTGACACCGGGCCTTGAAGACCTCTCCGCCGAGCAGACCGAGAGCGGCATCAAGCCGGTCGGCGCAGGCAAGGAAGGCAACGGCGAAGGCCCGCGCGTAACAGAGGGTCAGGAGCTGGAGCAGGACGATGCAGAGCCGGACAACTCGGAGGACAACACCCCGGACGGCGGCCAGCGCACCGGGCTTCTCCACAAGCCCGCGTTCTGGATCATCCTCATTGTGGCACTGCTGCTTCTATTGCTTGCGGCTGTCTTCATCCGCCATGCGGTCATCCTCAAAAAACGGAACGAAACGTTCACGCAGGAAGACCCGTCCGCCGCAGCCGCCTGCCTGTTTACAGACTGCGCGGCATTACTGGCAGCAATGGGCTTCAAGCGCGGCACAGGCTCCATGCTGGAGCTTTGTGAAACGGCAAAGGAGCAGCTTGGAGAGGAGTACGCCGCGAAGCTGCACGATATGACCATGTATAACGCACAGGCGCTGTTTTCCAGCCGCGCAATCTCGCCGGAGCAGCTCACAGAAATGCGGGCGTTCCACGATGCGACGATGGAAAACCTGAAAACCCACACAAACTGGCCGAAAAAACTGCGGCTGAAATGGCTGAATTGTCTCTACTGACGGGAGGTAACCCTATGAAACTGAAACGAATGACTGCCGCATTGCTCCTGCTGGCGATGCTCCTGTCCTGCCTGCCGCTCGGCGTGCTGGCAGCGGACGCAGAGCCGGTCGAAGCGGAGAATACCGTGGACGCCGCGCCTGCGGAAGACGCAGAGGTGGAAGACGCCGCGGCGGAAGCTCTTCCTGCCGCGCAGTCCGCAGACGGAGAGAACTTCTTTTATTTCTCTGCCGAGGCGGAAGGAAAGCTGCTGATTGCGCCCGTGAAGATCTCCTATCAGGACGAGCAGACAATATGGCAGGCGCTGAACGCCAGCCAATATCGCTTTGGGATGGACGGCGGCGATGGCTTTGTTACCACCATCGAGAATGTAACCGGTAACTATCGGTATAGCAGTGTGCCGTCCGGTGTGACGCTTGACCATGCGGCAGCCTCCGTGACGTACTTCCGTTTCACCGAATCGGAGCAGAGCGCAATAACGGCAGGGCTGCAAACGCTGATGCAGGTCATGGCCGGGTATCTGGATAAGCCCGCCGACGTGCGAAGCGCTGCGTCGGCGGCTTACCAGAAAGCGTATGACAATTACCTCGGTATTGACAGCGACACAGCAAAAAGCTATGCCGAAGAAATTACAAAGGCGATCACGGACTATGAGACGGGACAGCGGACGACATACGAGGTCTCGTTTTCACAGTTTACCGGCACCGATTATACCATTTCGGCGGCAAACTCATTTGGAAAGCAGTTTTATGCCGAGACAAGCGGAAAACTGCGCCTACCGAACGGCAATTATACGTTTTGCATTCGCAGGGATAACAAGTCGGTCACGGGCGAACTGACAGTCAATAGAACGGCGCTGACGATCAGCGGCCTTCCGTCGATCCCAACTGCAGAATGGATCAACGAAGAAGCCTTCGCGATTTCGGAGGTCAGCGGCTATAAGGAAACAAATTATAAACCGCTTGCGCTGGCGGACGATGGTGCGCACGCTTTTGCAGCCGCTATCCTCGACACCTTCACCGGCCCGTTATATCCGTATGTGACGCTGACCGATTCTGTTCCAGACGGCGCTGCCATTTCTGCGATTTATACAAATACGGCAGGTACCGAGATCAGCAGCCGCGTTACAGATGGATCGAAGCGGGAGCCGCTATATGGTGTGCTGACGCGCGGCGCAAACGGAAATGAGATCTTGTTCCGGGTGAGCGCCGAGTCCGGCAGCTATATGCTGCATGAGGAGCTCACGCTGCGGCTGGGCCGAAAGCCGACGCTGTCTGCGCTGCGGATGGAGGGCGCGTCCGGAAATAAACCGGCGGCAAACGAGCGCTTTTCCAATCAGACGTTTACCTATACCTATAAGGTACTCAACACGGAAGAAAGCCTCAAGATCTATCCGACACCGACGGTGCAGTCCTATTCCGTGTATGTGAACGGGACGCAGCTGACAGACGCATATGTTTCTGTGCCGGTCGATCAGACGAAGGAAACGCAAAATATCCCTGTTCTCGTGACAAGCGGGCGCTATCAGACGGAATATACGCTCATCGTCCAGCGCGGCGAAGGGAAAAAGGTGACGGTGACGCTGGCGGATGGGAACATGGACATCGTCATGAAAAACGGAAACGGAGAGATCCTACAGTCGCGCCGAGAAGCTGGGAACAAATACATCTATACGCTGGTAAACGGTGAAGAATATACCTACTATGCGACGAAGGACACCTATTATCATGCGGAAGAAACGTTTACGCTGAATGATGAGAATGCAGAATTCACCGTCTCCATTCCGCAGGCGCAGATTCCGAGCCTGAGTGCGCTCTATGTCGGCCTGAGATCGTCGCTTCCGATCGAAGCGCTTGATTTTGGACAGAAGTTTACGCCAGAAACGCACAGCTATACGGCAGTCGTTCCGGACAATCAGGGACGGCTTGCGGTCTGGGCAGATCCCGCAGACGGCGCAGCATGTACGCTTCGCTACTGCTCTATCACAGATACGAACACGGACGGCACATGGCAAACTGTGCAGGACGTTGCGAGAACAAGCGCAGAGGGAAAAGAGCTTACCGATGCGATCCTGTTTGGAAACGTCTATGGAAATACGCTGACGTTCACAGCATCCAAAGCAGGTACTGCCAGCGGCACAAAAAACATTACCTATTCTGCGGACTATGTTGTGACGCTGAAGCGCGGGCTGTCCTTGAACAGTATGACGATCACCTACGGCGGCAGTCCGGTGATCCTCCATTATGGAGAAAACGGAACCGGCTTCCTTTCCTCGCAGAAGGCATATATCATTACGGTTCCGGAGATGGCGACAGCGCTGGAGCTGACGCTTGGAACAAGAAACGGCCCCCGGTACGGCGAAACGGACAGCGGCTACGCGCTGCTGGTCAACAATGAAAGTGTGCAGGCGGGCGAAGCGGTTTCCGTCGCACTCAGCGGAGCGGCTGATACGCAGAGTATCACGATCACAGTAAAGGATCAGGCGAACCTTAACGACGCGACCGACTATACCGTTACCGTCAACAAGGCGGCAGGTACCGCGGTGAAGTTTTCTCTTGCGCCGGAGGGGGCGATGCTTTACATCTATGAAAAAGCCAGCGGTGTGCGTCTCTGGCCGGACAGCGAAGGCAGATATGCGTTCTCGACGGGGTTCACCTATCTCTATAGTCTGACAAAATACGGCTTTGCCGGGCGAAGCGGAGCGATCCAGCTGGAAGCCGGCGACAACGGGAGCATGACCCTGCATTTTGGCACGATGCAGCAGACAGATAAGACGGAACGCTTTGAGCCGGAACAGTCATATCCTGTTGCCGACAATACCGTCATTTCTCTGCAGCTGAAAACCGCAGACACGAATCTGGACATTGATCCGAACATTCCGTCCGGATGGGCGGATTTCCGCGGCACGGCGTATGACGCAAACGGCAATATGACCGGCACAGCCAACACAAATAATGGCGTAACGAGGGCAAAAATCCCGTTTGCGGCGGAGAGCGGCACACTCTATTGGGCAAGCAAAGTCGGCGATGGCTACAGTGAAGGTGCAGTCGGCAATCCGATTCTGGTCGGTGGTAATCTGATCGCTTATGCCGGAACGAGAATTCTAAAGATCGACAAGGACACCGGCGCAGTTCTATGCGAGGGTACAATGGCAGGTACGTCCAGCTTTGCGATCAATAATTCGACGTATGCCGAGGGCATGATCCTTGTCGGGCTTTCCAATGGACGGATTCAGGCATTCAACGCAGATACGTTGAAATCTCTCTGGCTTTACACAGATCCGCTCGGCGGACAGCCAAATTGCCCGATCACCGTATCAGACGGTTATGCCTATACAGGCTTCTGGAACAGCGAGATAAAGAACGCCAGCTTTGTCTGCATCTCTCTGACCGACGAAGACCCCGGCGAAGCAAAGGAAGCGAAGGCCCCGACGTGGCGGTATGTGCAGAAGGGCGGCTTCTATTGGGCCGGTGCATATGTATGCGGGGACTATGTGCTTGTTGGTACAGATGATGGCAAAAGCGGCTATACAAGCAAGACAGCCAATGTCCTGCTGCTGGACCCGATGAGCGGCAAGCTGCTGGATTCCATGACAGGCTTTGCGGGCGACATCCGAAGCACCATCTGCTACGATGAAGCCACAAACGCCTTCTACTTTGATTCCAAGGGCAGCTATTTCTACCGTGTGCGGGTACAGAAGGATACGGACGGCGCATGGAGGCTGACAGACCGCGCGGAGCTGCCTATCGGCGGTATGAGTACGTCTACGCCCGTCATTGCAAATGGCCGCGCCTATATCGGTGTCTGCGGCAGCGGACAGTTCACGGAATACTCCGGCCATAGCATTACAGTAATTGACCTCAGCGGCGCGATGTCCATTGCGTACCGTGCGGAGACGCAGGGCTATCCGCAGACGAGCGGCCTTCTCACCACAGGCTACGACAATTACAACTACATTTACTTCCTGGATAACTACACGCCCGGCACACTCCGCGTCCTGCGCGATAAAGAGGGACAGACAAAAGCAGACTATACGACGCTCGAACGTGTCGTGGAGGGTAAAACCGAGCGAACCTACACGACTGCCTATGCGCTCTTTACACCGGCAGGCGAACAGGCACAGTATTGTATTTGCAGCCCGATCGTCGACGAAAACGGCACGCTCTACTTTAAAAACGACTCCGGGTATCTCATGGCCTACGGCAGCGCGGTCGAGACGCTGACGGTAGAATCGCCCCCGACAAAGACGCACTATGAGGCGGGCGATAAATTTGATACCACAGGACTCAAGGTGACCGCAACGTATGCAAACGGCGTGACGCGCGATGTGACGCATCTGATGAAGGCGGCAAATAAAGCGCTGACGCAGGCGGATACTTCCGTCACGCTGATCTACGGTCTTGGGCAGACGATGTACCACAACGTGGAAAACACGGACAAGACCATGAAGCCCGGCGAGGAAACCGCGTCGAAGAGCATCGCGATCGGCATCACTGTAGGAAACAGCACGCTGACCGGAACGATTGGAGAGCTCAATTGGAGCTTCAGTGCGAAGACCTCCAAGCTGAACATCTCCGGAAGCTTCCCCTCGGGCGCGAGCCTGATCGCGGCGGTATACACGGCAGACGGTAAGATGGTCGGTACGAAGATTCTTACGGCGGAGGGCGAAGCGGAGCTTCCCACCGGCGCGAAGATCAAGCTCTTCCTGCTGGATACCAATGGGAAGCCGCTCTGTCAGTCCGCAACCGTTAAGGGAGCGTGAGAAGTCAGATGAAAAGCGCCCACTTAAAACGCTTATCCGCAGTTCTTCTGCTGCTTGCGATGCTCGTTTCGCTTGCGGCCTGCGGCAAGGAGGAACCCCCGATTGAAAAAACGGCCCGGTATCTGCAAGCGCAGATACCGGAGCCAACGTGCGCTGCGGTTGGCGGAGACTGGCTCGTGTTTGGACTGGCACGATCCGGCCTCAAGGTGCCGCAGAAATACTTTGACGCCTATTACAAAAACGTCGAGGATTACATTGTATCCGTCGATGGCATTCTGAGCCGGAAGAAAAACACGGAGTATTCCCGCGTGATCCTTGCGATGTCGGCTATTGGGAAGAATCCCACCAATGTTGCCGGATTCAACCTGCTGCTGCCGCTGGGAGACTTCGACGAAACGGTGCGGCAGGGCGTCAACGGCGTGATCTTTGCGCTGCTGGCGCTGGACAGCGGCGGTTATGAGATCCCGGAAGCGCCGGAGGCGGAAACGCAGGCGACGCGGGAGCTTTACGTCGGAGAGCTCCTGCGGCGGGAGATCCCGGACGGCGGCTGGGCGCTCACGGGCGGCACGCCGGATGCGGATATGACGGCCATGGCGCTTCAGGCGCTTGCCAAATACCGCGATCGGCAGGACGTGGAGGACGCTGTTCAGCGCGGCCTTGCGGCGCTGTCAGCCTTGCAGGAGCCGGACGGCGCATATCTCTCATGGGACGAAGAAAACAGCGAGTCAGTCTGTCAGGTGATCGTCGCGCTCACGGAGCTTGGCATTTCGCTGGACGATGAGCGCTTCGTCAAGAACGGGCAGACGCTGCCGCAGGTGCTGGAACGCTTCGCCTGCGAGGACGGAAGCTACCGCCACAGTTTAAACGGCAACAGCGACGAAATGGCGACCGAGCAGGCATTTTATGCGCTGGCCGCCATCCACCGTGCCGAAACAGGCAAAACCACACTCTATGACATGACGGATGTGATGCAATGAAGCAGTTTTACAGACTGGCCGCGCTTTTTCTGGCGCTCCTGCTCCTTTGCGGATGCGCCGCGGGAAACGGCTACGGCAAGCCCGAACGGAAAGAGGGTCAGGATCAGTACCTGACCGACCCCGTCCCGGAGGGCAAGCCGCAGCCGGTCGAGCCGCAGGACGTGACGGTCAGCGATACGGAATACACCTGTACGATCTCCATTTCCTGCGCGTCGATCCTGGAACACATGGACCTGTGCGACAAGGAAAAAGTGGAGTTGGTACCGGAGAACGGATGGCTGCTAAAGCCCGTGGAGGTCACCTTCAAGCAGGGGCAGAGTGTTTTTGACGTACTCCAGCAGGTCTGCCGGGATAACAAAATCCATATGGAATTTTCCATGACGCCGATCTACAATTCCGCCTACATTGAGGGCATTGGCAACCTCTACGAATTTGACTGCGGCGAGGTGTCCGGCTGGATGTACAAGGTCAACGACTGGTTCCCCAACTATGGATGCAGCCGGTATCAGTTGCAAAACGGCGACGTGATTGAGTGGGTCTATACCTGTGACCTCGGAGATGATGTGGGCGGCGGCTACGCGACTGGAAGCGAATGAGAAACAAAGACGCCTTTTCCGGCTACCATCCGACGATCAATTTTCTATATTTCGCGCTCGTTCTCCTGTTCTCCATGTGCCTGATGCACCCGGTCTATCTGGCAATTTCCCTGATCGGCGCGCTGACCTACGATATTTACCTGAAAGGCCGGAAAGCGGTGCGGTTTGCCGTCATGGGACTTCTGCCCATGGCGGCGCTTGCCGCGCTTGTCAATCCGGCCTTTAACCATGAGGGCGCGACGATTTTGACCTATCTGCCCTCCGGTAACCCGCTGACAATGGAATCCATGTTTTACGGCGTGGCTGCGGCCGTCATGCTGGCAAGCGTCGTATTGTGGTTTTCGAGCTACAACGAGGTCATGACCTCGGACAAGTTTGTGTATCTCTTTGGACGCATCATCCCGGCGCTGTCGCTCGTTCTCTCCATGGCGCTGCGTTTTATCCCGAAGTTCAAGGCGCAGATGCAGGTCGTCTCCGAGGCGCAGGCGTGCA
>OWIO01001024.1_pt1 | contig 22974 bp, 9 predicted proteins | sample 1733011 | NCBI WGS metagenome assembly OWIO01 (sample SAMN05065779, study PRJEB22554) | human gut metagenome | biome: ENVO:2100002; feature: ENVO:00000062; material: ENVO:00002003 | host: Homo sapiens | place: USA | reverse complement strand
GAGATGACGTCGAGTCTCGTGGGCTCGGAGATGTGTATAAGAGACAGATGTAGAGCAGGATGGTCATGAAATGTGCGTCGCTCTCGGTGAAGTAGACGGCGATCTCCCGGCGGGTGGCCATGTTGCCCAGCGTGTAGCGGTCCTCGCTCAAGACCTCGAAATGCAGTCCCTCGGGGCGGCCGGGGGCTTTTCCGTAGACCTCGCTTTCGAACAGCGACAGCAGTTCGGGACGGCGTTCCGAAATCCACGTTTCGGCGTCAGTCACCTTTTTGCCGGCGATGGTTGTCAGCGGGTTGGGCAGCGTGTAGGCCGGAACCTGCGATTCGTCGTAGTTTGTCGCGGGCATCTGCGCCCGGGCGCAGAACAGGGTCAGGCCGCAGAGCGACAGCAGCGCGTATTTTTTCACGGCGGTCATGGCTGCAATCGGCGTTTGATGCGCGTGAGCGCCTCCAGATAATAGTAGTCGGCGTAGGTGAGCGGCACGTCGACCTCCGAGGAGAAGGGATAGGCTCCCGTGCTGTGCCGGAGAATGAAGCCTCCGTTCTCACCCGCCGGAGCGGTGTATTCGGGCGAGGCCAGCGTGCGGATCTGCTTTTCGGCGAAAGCCATGTACCGCTCCCCTTCGGCTGCGGGCACGAAGCCGCTCAGCTCGACCAGTGCCGAGGCCATGATTGCGGCCGCCGATGCGTCGCGCGGCGTGGAGGCGAGGGCCGGAGCGTCGAAATCCCAGTAGGGAATCCCGTCGGCGGGCATGTTCCTGTGGTTGATGAGGAATCCGGCGATGCCGCGAGCCTGTTCGAGGTAGCGGGCGTCGCCCGTGAGGCGGTACATGCAGGTGTAGCCGTAGAGTCCCCATGCCTGTCCGCGGCTCCAGGCCGAGGAGTCGGAGAGGCCCTGATGGGTCTGCTTGAGATGGGGCTGTCCCGAGATCGTGTCGTAGGAGACCAGGTGGCAGGAGCTGAAGTCGGGGCGGAAATGGTGTTTCAGCGTCTTGTCAGCATGCGATACGGCCATGTTGCGCAGCGACTTGTCGCCCGAACGGTCGGCGGCCCACATCAGCAGTTCGAGGTTCATCATGTTGTCGATGATGACCGGATACTGCCATTTGTCGCGGTTATGGTCCCACGAGCGGATCAGCCCTACTTCGGGTTTGAAGCGCGTCGCCAGCGAGCGCGCCCCGGTGAGCAGCACCTCTTCGTAGGACTCGTCTCCCGTGAGGCGCAGTCCGTTGCCGAAACTGCAATAGAGCATGAACCCCACGTCATGGTTGTCGGTGGTGTGTTTTTCCCGCTCGACGCGTGCGGTGAACATCCGGGCGTACTCCAGCACCCGGGGGTTGCGGCCGTTCTCGTAGACGTACCACAGCACGCCCGGGAAAAAGCCGCTGCACCACCAGCGCGAATCCGACGAGACGTCCTCGCCGTTCTCCCACGTGCGCGGCAGGCGGCCTTCGCGCGCACTGTACTTCTCGGCCATCAGCAGCGTCTGCCGCTCGGCGCCGGCCAGCGCCTTGTCCACGACGGTCTCCAGCGGTTCCCGCCCGCTTCCGGCGCAGCCTGCGAGCAGGACGCCGAGAAGCGTGTATGTCAAAAACTTCTTCATCTTCTTTTAATGTTTGTCGTAATAGGCTTTCATCAGATACCACGCTTTCTTGCGGTATCCCTGATCGGAAACCAGCCCCTTGCGGTTCCAGCCCTCCTGGTTGGCGGGGTGGAAGCGGAACGGCGAGCGGAAGTCGAACAGAATCCACGGCGACACGCCCCGCAGGTTGGGGATGTTCTCGAACATGCGCAGGTTGTCGCGGTAGAGGGCCTCCTGATACTCCTCGCTCCACGAGCTGGCCACATCGGCCGGGCCGTGCTGGCCGTAGAGCGCCTCGCCGCCGAATTCGGAGATGATCAGCGGTTTGCCGCGCGCCACGTCCCACACCGCCTTGTCGGGCGTGAGGGGCCACGGGTGATACCAGCCCATGTATTTGTTGATGGCCACGACATCCAGTTCCCCGATGAACGGGTCGTCCATGACGAACAGCTGCCGCTGGCGGTCGAAACGCACCAGATCGAACGCCGCAACGATCAGGCGCGTGTCGTCGATCTCCCGGCAGCATGCGATCAGGTGGCGCAGGAAGGCGTTGCGCGGCCCGGAAGGCTGCGTCTCGTTGGCCACGCCCCAAAACGTCAGGGCGCAGCGGTTCTTGTCGCGCGTGACCATCTCGCGGATCATGCGGCCCGCCTTTTCGCGGGTTTGGTCGTTGGCGAAGTCGATGCCCTGCCAGATGGGAATCTCCTCCCAGAGCAGGAAGCCCATCTTTTCGGCCAGCCGGACGATATGTTCGTTCTGCGGGTAGTGCGCCAGACGGATCATGTTGCAGCCGAGTGCCTTGGCCTCGCTGAGCAGCATCACGGCGTCGGCCTCGGAGTGTGCCCGGCCCATGCGCTGGGGGATCTCTTCGTGGAACGAGATCGACTTGAGGAACACGGGCGAGCCGTTGAGGACGATCTCTTCGCCCTCGGTGCGGATATTGCGGAACCCGATCGACTCCTCCACCCGGTCGCGGTCCGTGGAGACGATCACCCGGTAAAGTTTCGGATCGGCGGGGGACCAGCGTTGCAGTCTCCTGACCCGGAACGACGCCGAGGCCGTACCGGTCGCTCCGGCAGTGACGGTCCGGTCTACGTTCAGTTCGGGAATCTCGATCCGTACGGCCGTTCCGGCAGCGGCGCCCGCCAGCTGCACATCGGCGTCGATCCGGTCGTCGGAATCCTTGCCGAGGCGGATGAAATAGTCCCGGATAAAAGCGTCGGGCACGCTGACGAGCATCACGTCGCGCGTGATGCCGCCGTAGTTCCACCAGTCGAAGGCCATCGCCGGGATGGCGTCCGTGGTGCGGGTGTTGTTGACCTCCACGGCCAGAAAGTTGCCTTCGGGCCTGAGGCGGCCCGTCACCTCGATCTCAAAGGGTGTGAATCCGCCTTCATGGGCGCCGATCTCCTCGCCGTTGAGGTAGACCCGGCAGCGGTAGCTGACGGCTCCGAAATAGAGGAACTGCCGCCGGCCGGTCTGCTCGGGGGCGTCGAACCGCCGGGCATACCACGCCGTGCCTTCGTAGTATTTCAGCTCGGGCATCTGACAGTTCCAGTCCGAGGGAACGTCGAGCCGCAGGCCGTTGTCGAACGAATATTCGTAGAAATCGGTCTTTCCCTCCGGCTTGCGGTTGAGGTAGATCTTGTTTTTGCGGCCCTGATCGTAGAGATCGACGATGGCGTCCCACTTTCCGTTGAGCGACTGCACGTCGCGTCCGTAAACGTTGGTGATCAGCTCCTGGGCTGCGATGTCGGCCGCCGCGAGCAGCAGCAGAGCAAATGACAGGATGAATTTTATCGGTGTTTTCATTGTTATCAGGATTTGTGGTTCGTCAGCGGATCAGTTCGTAGCGGTACATCGTGTAATCGTTGGGCGCGGGAAGTTCCACCTCCAGCGTTCCGCGGCGTCCGGTCTTCTGCACGGCGGCCTTCCCGCTCCCCAGCACCGGCGTGAGGCGCACTTTCGAGTTCTCGGGGAGCCATGTTTCGATCCGGGCCTTCCGGTCGGGGTTCTGCTCGCGGAAGAAGATCAGGTAGCCCCGCTCGCCGTCGACCGACTGGAATCCGGTCCACGAACGGCCCGACGGTTCGTCGCCCACGGGGAGGATCACTCCGCGGTGGAAATCGTGCTGCACCTCTTTGTAGCGTTCGATCAGCGCGCCGATGCCCAGCGCCTCTTCGGGCAGTCCGCTCGCCTCCATCCAGGCCAGCGGCTGTCCGGCCATGGTCGTTGCGAAGAGGTATTCGAAACTGTAATTGGCCGGGGCGAACGGGTCGCCGGCATATTTTTCCGTGTTGCGCCATTTGTTGAGGAACTCGATCTGGAGCTTCTCCGCGGGAACGTATTTGGAGAGCATCCACAGGTTGCGCAGCGTCCAGTAGGGGTAGTAGTTCTGCCAGTCGGTGTAACGGTTTTCGAGGAAAATGTTGCCGTACTCGTTGAACATGTGGTAGCCTCCGCGGCGTCCGGCCGTGGCGTCGAGGTTGAAGACCACTCGGCCGCCCGTCCGCTCCAGCACGCGGTCGAACAGCCGCCGCAGGTTGCTTTCGGAGCGTTTGTCGGGGATTGCCAGTCCGTCGATCTTGAACGTGCGGATGCCGTACTCGTCGTAGAGACCGACGAGGGCCTGCGCATCCTTCTCCCAGTCGGCATAGCCGTCCTGTACGCTCGGGTTGAACCAGAGGCAGATCTCCACGCCCAGTTCCCGGCCCAGCTCCACGACAGGGTGCAATCCCCGGGGGTATTTCTCCGGGTCGGGCTTCCAGTAGTCGGGATTGTCCCAGATGTTTTTGAACGACCCCTTCGCCACGGCGGAGTTGGGGCTTTTGCCCACCTGCCAGCCGTCGTCGATCTGGAAATGCGTGATGCCCAGATGCGCGGCCTTGCGGACCTCGGCCAGGCAGAACCGTTCGTTCACCTTCGTGTCCTGGCTGCGGTCGCCCCATGTGTTCATCATCACCATCTCGTCGCGTCCGGGAAGCAGCTTCCGTAAATTTTTCTGGTAGCTACGCAGGGCCGTCAACTGTTCGAGTTCTCCGCCCGACCAGACTCCGAGGACGCATCCGTAGGCTTTCACCCACTCCCCTTCGCGGAGGTCCTTCTCCGTCACGCCCAGTCCCGTCACCGTGAAATCGCCGAACTCCGCCGTGAAGTCCCCGCCGCCATAGGCCAGTTGCACGCCCGAACCGGGGGCTTCCTTCAGGAAGAAGAATCCGCGGCCGTTCTCGGCGTTGCGGGCGAAGAGCAGGTTGCCCCGGTAGCTGTTTTTCCGGTAGGGAATGACGTCGGTTTCGAAGACCAGGTTGTTGTTCCAGTCCGTGACGTCCTGGAACTCCACGATCCGCGTATGCCAGTGGAACCCGCCGGGGTTGAACCGGTCGAGGGTCGCGGCGACCGGCTGCGACTGCATGTCGGCGGTCGATTCGATGTTCTTGCGGTCGGCGGCGTTGACCGCCCGGCTCTCGGGAAGCTGTGCGGCGCTGCCTTTGAGGTAGGTGTCGCAGGCGATCGCCGGAGTGTCGGCGCAGATGCGGTAAATCCGCCGTACGTCGAGCGTTCCCAGCGAAAATTCCACGGTGACTTCCAGCCGCGCCGGATGGATGTCGGTTTCGGCGATCCGTTTCGTCGAGCAGCGTCCGCCGGTGCTTCGGGTATCGCCCGCGACCTTGAAGTCGGGCGTCAGGGAACGGGAAGTCCACACCTGTCCTGACGAAAAGTCGGTCAGGCTCTGCGTCATCAGGTTGCCGCCGTTCCAGACGAACCGGCGTTCGATCCGGGAGTTGCCGATCGTCAGGGTGTCGTTCTGCAAACGGCTGTAACAGCCCTCCTGCGGGAAGGCGGACGTGCCGCAGAGCAGCATCGTGAACAGTATCGGGAGTGTGTGTTTCATGGTCGGGATTCTATTTTGCCGGCAGGATTCTGCGCATCGTGTCGGTAAAGATCGCAGCCATCCGCTGCTGGATGTATTTGTCTTGGCCCCGCTGGGGATGCCACCCGTAGGCGACGCCTTCGATGGTTTGCGTGTCCTGGGCGTGGAGCAGGCTCTGCTGGGTCCCGGTGGCCGGGTTCGGAGTGTCTTTCGAGAAGCCGATGTTCCTGTCGAACTCCACGAGCGGCAGGCCCCACCGTGCGGCGAGGCGCCGTATGGCGGCGTTGTAGGTCGTCCGCGCGTCGTGCCAGTCGGTGCAGAGGACGATGACGGCGGGTTTACCCGATTTCGTGCCGTAGTACTTCGATTTCGGGTCGTCCTTCAGGGCGTAACACTCGCTTTGGTAGCGTTTGATGACGTAATCGAACGCTGCGGCGTAGTTGCTTCGGTCGAACGGCGTCGTGTAATCGGTGTACTTCTCTTTCAGGCCGCCCGTGGCCGAGACGTCGCGGTTGTGGACCTGCATGATGACCAGCGCATCCATCTCGTCCAGCTCCCCGGCGTTCCAGAGCGTGCCCTCGGCCATCCGGTTGGCCGTGTCGGCGATCGACTCGCCGCCGATGGCCCGGTTGAGCGCCCGGGCGTCCAGTTGCCGGCAGCCGATTTCGAACCAGCCGTTCTGCGGCGAGGCGAACGAGGCCCCGGTGAGGAGGATCGTATATTTCGCGTTCTCCTGCGCTGCGGCGTGTCCCCATGCGAGGGGCAGCGCAAGCAGCAGTGTCAGTAGTTTTTTCATTGTCGTTTTCAGTCGTTGCGCAGTGCGCGGGGCGCTTTCAGAGAACCGCCCGTGTTGAATTTCTGGTTATCGGGAATCCCCTCTTTTCTGCCGACGCCTTCGCGCATCAGCCTGCGGAGTTCTCCGAGGTGTTTCTGGTAGATCAGGCGGGGCGAAGCGTCGTATTTGCGGCACAGCGAGGCTGCCATGCCGACCACCTCGCCCATCATGCCCGTCGTGCGCATCACCCGCACCGTTCCGAGGGCCACGTGCGTCACGCTGATGTTCCGCCCGGCCATGAACAGGTTGTCCACGTTGCGGGAGTAGAGACACCGGTAAGGCACGGCATGGGGATAGATGTGGATGTGTTTGGTCGCGGCCTTGAACTCCCGGCCCGGGAAGCGCACGGAGTTGAGCGAATCGGGAAAATGCAGGTCGATGTCCCACGTCGCGGTGAACGAGGCGTCTTCGTGGAAGACGTTCTTGTCGATATCGTCCTGTTTGAGGACGTAGTCGCCCAGAAGCCGCCGCGATTCGCGTTTGCCGGCCACATAGGCCACCCAGCCCAGCTCGCGGTTGCGGTACTTGGCATTGTCTTTCAGGCCGTTCTTGAGAAAGCTCCAGTTCGAATAGATCACCAGCAGGCCGTAGTCGCGGATGCGTTCGAAATCGCGGATCTGGTCGAGGTTCATGCCCGTCTCCCATTTCCATTCGCCCATCGTCACCCGCTCGCAGTTTTCGGCGTTGAACTCCACGCCGTAGCTGAACGTCGGGAACGAGGTTTTGCGGCCCGTGTCGACCGAATACCATTGGACGGACGAACCCATCGTCATCCGGTCGGCGGTTTCGGGCGCCAGCGTTTCGCCGAATTCGTCGCGGCTCTCGCGGCCCATGCGGTAGTCGGCTCCGGCCAGGAATCCGACGGTTCCGTCGCCCGTGCAGTCGGCGAAAAGCGGCGCTTCGAGCGTCGTCTCCTCCCCGGTTTCGATGTGGCGGACGATTACGGATTTTATCCGGCCGCCCTCTTTGTTCACCGCTACGGCGCGGCAGCTGGAGAACAGCTTCACGTTCTGCTCCCCGGCGATGAACGCACTTTTCTTCGCGTCCTCGTAGTTTTCGGCCGGCCGGGCGTTGCCTTCGCGCGAGTGGCCGAATTCGCGGATCATGCGGCCCAGTCCCTCGTTGGGGCCAAGCTCGATGACGCCGCCCAGATGCACGCGGATTTCGGAGCTGTTGTTGCCGCCCAGCACCGGGCGGTCGTTGACCAAAGCGACGCTGCACCCCAGCCGGGACGCCGCGGCCGCGGCGCACATGCCTGCGATGCCGCCGCCCACGACGACGAAATCGAACGATTCGGCGGTTTGCGGCGTTGCGGGGATGCCGAGCATCCGTTTGCGGAATGCAGCGAGTTCCGCGCTTCCGGACGGAGGGACGTCGCCCTCTTCGGTGGTGAAATAGACGGCGTCGCAGCGGCCGTCGAATCCGGAAAGGTCGGTCAGCGAAACGCTGACCGGACCTTTCCGGACGGAGACCTTTCCGGCGCACTGCCACATCCACTCGCTGCCCGTGCAGCCGAGCGTCGCGGACAGTTTCCGGCTGCCGACCCGGAGGGCGAACTTTCCGGGACCTTCCCCGTCGTACCAGGGGGCGACCCAGTTGAACGTCCGGACGTAGACCCGGTAGGTTCCCGTTTCCGGGAATTCGACCGTCGTCACGGCGTCCGCCACGGGTTTGCCCATGCCGTGCGCGATGAGGTAGGGCGAACCCATCTGGTCCATGAACTGCTGGTCCACGGCCCACCCGCCCTTGTCGCGGAAACTCTCGGCCTCGACCAGGACGCCGCTCCCGAAGGAGGCGGTGACGGACAGCAGCAGCGCTGCGGAAAGCAATGCAACCCTCTTCATGGTTTTTCAGGCGTTAGTTGATCTGTACTTCGTGCAGTTTCACCCAGCCTTCGGCCGTCTTTTCGTTGTTTACGGCGAGCTGGATGGCAGGCCGGTTCTCCTTCGTCGTGTCAACGATGGCGATGCCCCACGTGTATTTCCCCGCGGGAAGATCGACGGCCGGCGTTTCGAAGGTGTAGGAGAAGGGCTTGCTCTCGACCCAGGTCGAAGGCTCGCAGTCCTTGTCGACGAAGACCTTCTGCGCCTTGTCCGAAGCGTCGATCAAAGCGAAGGCCACCTTGTATTTGTAGTTCCACTGCGGCAGGTTGTTCGGGAAATAGCCCCAGCCCATGTTGCGCCAGCGCGAAGCGACCTTGACACGGCTGCCTGCGCTCACCTGGTCGGGAACGATCACCTGGTCGGGATAGAGACGGTAGCCGCCTTCGGAGACGAAGCGCTGCACGAGGCTGAAGGCATCGTTGAACCACGACTCGGTCTCCTGGCCGACACGGAAGTCCATCATGTTGACGCGGGCTTCGGCCGAGGAGTCGAATTCGCCCTGGCGGACATCTTCGGGGTGTCCCTGGCGGTAGCCGGCCGGGTCGTTCCAGTAGCTGTGGCTGCTGACGATATATCCGCCCTCCATGATGATGGGGACCTTGTAACGCCATTGTGCGGCGATTGCCTTCTCCCAGGTGCTGTAACCCCAGCTGGAGTTGTTCATGCCGAAGGCGTCGGAGCGGATGCAGTAGCCGTTGCTGATGGCCAGGGCCACGAGTCTTTCGCTGTTCGGGTTCGCCGTGCCCTGGCTCGTGGGATGGCCCAGTACGCGGTGGTAGTTGATCACCAGGGGAACCTTCGTGAAGTGTTTGGCGTAGAGCTTGGTGATCCAGTCGAGGACTTCGCGCTTCACCGTTTCCGTATTCTCATCGACAGCCGATACGTCGTCCTTGTTGTAAGCCACGCTGTGGCCCTCGCCCCACTTGCCGAGGCCGTAGCCGTCGATGAACGAGGTGTATTCCGGATCGTTGAACTCCTCGGCGAGGGCTGCGACGAACTTCTCGTAGTAGCGCTGGAAGATCGGGTCCTGCGGCATCGGGGTCTTGCGGTCGGGGTATTTCGGCTCCGACATCGCGTATTCGGCTCCGGCATCGTAGACGAACTGGGGCGTATTGGCGCCCTGGTCACGTCCGTCCACCACGACGCGGAAAGCGATGGGGAGTTTCAGCTCCCGGGCTTTCTGAACCAGTTTGTAAACCTTCGAATCGGGGTCTTTCCAGGCGTACTGCCCGTCTGCGGGATTCAGCACGGACCATTTCGTGCGGATATAGCAGGCCGAAGCGTAGTCCGCCACCCTTACGTTCTTTCCGAGCAGCGGTACGTAGATCTCCTTGTCGAAATAGGAGGGATCGTAGTCCGCGCTGACATACATCACCCAGCCGTTGAGCGGGTTGTGCAGCACTTCCGACTTGTTGTAGGCGGGCTTTACGGTCACACCGGCAACTTGGCCGCCTTCTTCGCCGCCGCCGTTGTCCTTCGAGCAACCGCAGGAAGCGGCGCAAAGAAATGCTGTCAGAAGACAGCCGGTCATCAGATTTCTCATGTGTATCATGTTGCTGTTTTTACGATTGATTGTCGTTGTAATGGAATATTGCCGTATCTTCCTGTCGGCCGGAACCCAGTCTCCATTCCGATACGGCAATATTTTTCAGTCGTGCGGTCCGGCGTTATTTGTTCCGGGCCAGGATCGTTCCGTGACGCAGATCGAAGATCAGCAGGTCGGAAGCGGGGATCGTGTAATACGAGTTGCGCGTCTCTCCGTCGGCACCTCCGTGCAGTTCGCCCACCTTGCCGAGAGTCAGCGTGAGGTTCTGCTTCTTGCCTTCTGCCGTCAGCGGACAGGTGAAGCAATAGGCATTGTTCTGGTTGTAATCCGCATCGCCGACCGAGAAATTCTGGGCTACGCAGAACTTCATGCCGCTGGAAAGTTTCGTGCCGTTGTGCTCTTCGGCGTCATAGATCAGGATCTGCGGGTCGGCGAAGCTCTGCTTCAGGTTGAGTTTGCGCACGCCCCAGCCCGTACCTGCTCCGTAGGCGTAGAGATCGAGCACCTCGATCGTTGCCTCGGGATTGGCTTCCGCACCGCTCGGGTGGAATGTGACGGACAGCGGCTTCAGGTCGGTTGCCGACGAGTAGATGCGCACCTGCTTGTTCTCCATGTCGATCAGCAGGCGGTAGTTGCCGGCGTTCGGGATATTCCACGAAACGGGGGTTTCCGTCATCTTCACGTCGACAAGCTCCCCGTCGCGGAGCGCGCCGTTGCCGTCGCTCGGAACGATGTAGTAGGTCTGGCCCTCCAGCTCGACGGGAATCTGCAACTCGCCGATGCTCAATTCGCCGTACCAGGCATAGAGGTTCGCATTCTCGACCGTCTTTTCGATCTCCGTCACGCTGCTGATGGCCGTGCCGGAAAGCGACACCTTGTCGGCATCGAAGACATCGACCTTGATCGGGGTTACGGTCACCTCCACGGTGCGCACTTCGGGCATTTCGTATGTGGGGCCGCCCGCATACTCCGCGATGACGCGGAACGCCAGCGTGAAGGTCTTGTTTACGGGCACCTTCCAGCGCTCGTTAGCCCAGTTGTTGATTTGCTCGGAGGTGTAGCTCCGGCTGAAGATGCCGTCGTCCTCGCTCGTCACGATGGCGGTGGACGAACCGAAGTTGTTGTTCAGCAGGTCCAGTTTGGTCGTGTAGGACACCAGATACTCGTCGGGCATCGGACGCGCGGGCGTCCAGTCGAAGGTCAGTACCGTAGCCGAAAGGTCGTTTTCGTCCAAAGCGATCTGGGAGGCGGAGGCGGTCAGCTCCAGAGTTTCCCGGACCGGGTCGCTGTCGTGTTCGTACGGGTCCCATTCACAGGCCCACTGGCCGAGAGCGAAAAGGGTCAGCAGCGACAGGTTGCATGCAAATTTTATCTTTTTCATAACTGTTTTTTTCGTGGTTGCTGATACGGTCCGGAATCTGCCGGACACATTCTTGTCTGATCCGCCTGGAGGCGGGGACGAAGGTTTTTAGCCTTCGTAACCTTCATATCCGGGATTCTGCGGGAAATTGCCGACATTCGCGTCGCGGATAGCCTGCGGAATGGGCCACAGCACGTGGAAATCCTGGATGAGGTCGCGCGCCTCGGGGTTGTACTTTCTCACGCGTTCGAGCAGTTTGCCCGTGCGTATCAGCGTGAAGCGGCGGCTCTCTTCGCCGTAGAGTTCGCGGATGCGCTCGTCGAGCAGGAAATCCATCGTCATCTCCTCGTCGGAAACGTCGGACACTTTGGCGCGGCGGCGCACTTCGTTCACGGCATCGGCGGCCTTATCGGGCATGTCCTGACGCAGGTAGGCTTCAGCCAGCAGCAGGTAGGTCTCGGCCAGGCGGAATTTCATGCGGTCCTTGTATGCGCCGGTGAGCTGGAGGTTTTCCTCCTTACCGAAGAAAAATTTCTTCAGCGCCGGGAAGAGCTGGGCCTGCGACCACGATTTGTCGTCGATGGGGCATTTTTGTCCCAGTTTGTTGGGCGTCAGCGGGTTGTTGTAGTACCAGTTGCGCTTGATGTTGTACTCCGAGTTGCGGATGTCGCCGTCTTCGAAGATGCCTTTTTCCTGAATATCGGGGAAACCCTCCTTTTCTCCGGCCGTCGTGGCGTTGGTTCCCTTGACGCCGATCCACCACTTCAGCGGATAGATCTGCGCCAGGCCGCGGCCGCCGAGCGAGTCGGCCAGTGCGAATCCGTCGATGGCGTGGTACTGGGGATTCCAGGCGCGGCGGGTCCAGTCGTCGGAATTCGTGCCGCCGCCGACCGTGTTGTACTGGAACTGCATGACCCAGATACCCTCGGTGTTGCCGGCCGAACGGTTCTGATTGTTTTCGACGAACATGTCGCTGAAATAGTCGCCGGGATCGTTCTTGGCGTTGCCGAAGCGGCTTTTCATCAGACTGTAATACGGGCAGTCGATCACGTCCTGGGCATTCTCCTCGGCCAGCTTATAGTCGCCTTCGGCGCCGCGCAGCAGGTACATTTCGCTCAGCAGGTGGCGTGCGGCCCACGTCGTAAGCTTGCCCTCCTTCACGTTGTCGGGATTGTCGGGAAGGTACGTCTTGGCAAATTCCAGGTCTTTGATGATGTTGCCCAGCACCTCGATCTTGGGATCGCGCGAGAACGAGAGCAGGAAGGGCTTCTGGATGGTTTCGACCCAGGGCACGTCGCCGTAGAGGTAGACCAGCGTGCGGTAGGCGTAAGCCCGGAAGAAACGGGCTTCGGCCTGGTAAAGCTGTTTGTCGGTGGGATAGTCCCAGTTGTCGTTCTTTTCGGAATAGATCAGCAGTTCGTTGGCCGAAGCGATCAGGTTGTAGGCCCAGTTCCAGTACGAACCGACGAAAAGCGTCGACGGGTTGAGCGTCATTTCGGCGAACGGAACCAGCGAACCGTCGCGGACGGTTCCCATGCGGCAGAGGTCGGTCGAAATCTGGAGGACCTCGTAGGCGCAGGCGCCGTTGTGCATGAAAGCGCCGTTTTCACCCCAGGTGTTGTATTCCGAGCGGGCGATGGCGTAGAGCCCCGTGGCTCCCACCTCGAAGCCCAGTGAACTGGTGTAAGTGTTGTCGGGGGCCAGCGAACTTTTCAGATCCTCTTCCAGGAAGGAGGTGCAGCCCGCAGCTATCGAGAGGATCGAACTCGCGATGCCGATCTTGATATAATTCATCGTTTTCATAGTCAGGTCTTGATTAGAAGGTTAAGGTTAATCCCAGTACGTAGGAACGGGCGGTCGGGAACGATGCGAACCAGGTGTTGTCGTAGTTCAGCATCTGGCGCATGTTGGAGAAGGCGCAGACGTTGTTCACGCTGAAATTCACGTCGATGGCGCTCAAGCCGATCCGGCGGACGAATTTCTGATTGACACGGTAGCCCAGCGTGATGTTGCGCAGCTGCACGTAGTTGAGCTTCTTGTAGTAGCCGTGGCTGAAGGAGGCCTGGTAACCCGGCGAAACGACCTCTGCGTCGGGGGTCTCCGGCGTCCAGTATTTCACGCCGTGGATGTAGTTGCCCGAACCGAACGTATACGAGGAGATGTTGGCCACGTTGTCCGTCATCCACTTGCCGAAGACGCCGTTGAACAGGAACGAGAAATAGAAGTCCTTGTAGGAGAAACGGTTGCCCATCGACATCGTGAAGCTCGGCTGTTTGCTGCCGACCACCTTGCGGTCTTTGGAGTCGATGACGCCGTTGCCGTCGACATCCTCCAGTTTGGCGGCTCCGGGCGTGGCTCCGGTCTGGTGGGCCACCTCCTTGCCGTCCTTGTCGATGAACGTGAACTCGTCGCCTTCCTGCCAGATGCCGATCATGTTCCAGTCGTAGTAGACCGACAGCGGCTGGCCGATGAACCACTTGTTGTTGATGTCGTCTCTGCCGTCGCCGCGCAGCGCGACGATCTTGTCGCGGTTGAGCGAGAAGGTGAAGTCGGTCTCCCACCTGAAATCCTTCTTGCGGATATTCTGCGAATGGAGCGTCAGTTCGATACCCTTGTTGCGGGTCTGGCCGACGTTGTAGAGAATCTTGCTGTAACCGTTCATAATGGGAACGGTACGCGACATCAGCAGGTCGTGCGTGTTGGAGAGGTACATGTCGATCGTACCGCCCAGACGGCCGTTGAAGAACTGGAAGTCGATACCGAGGTTGGCCGTATAGGTGGTCTCCCAACGCAGGTCGGGATTGCCGATACCGTCGCTCGGCAGGTAGGCCGAGTTGGCGGCGTCGCTGTTGTCGCCCCAAATATATTTGACACCATTGGTCGAGTAGAGACGGTCGAGCGACTGATAACGTGAAATGGCGTTGTTTCCGTTGGCGCCGTATGAGAGGCGGATCTTCAGCATGTCGATCCAAGAGGCGTTGTCCTTGATGAAGCTCTCCTCGCCGAGATGCCAGGCAACGGCAGCCGAGGGGAAGAAAGCCCATTTGTGGTTTTCAGCGAAGGCCGAGAACGAGTCGGCGCGTCCGGTGAGTGTCAGAAGGTATTTGCTGTTGAAGCCGTAATTCACACGGAACATGCCCGAAACGAAGTTCTCTTTCCAGAAAGACGAACTGATGGCGATCTTGTTCTCGGCGCCGTCCATCCGGTAGAAGCTCGAGTCGTCGTTTACGAAGCCTTCGCCGCTTTGCGAAGCGGCTGTATACTGGGCCTCCTGCATGGAGAAGAGACCTGTGAAGTCGATGTGATGTTTGCCGAAATTCCGGTCGAATTTAAGCACGTTCTCCCACGTCCAGTCCGTCGTGTGGTTGTTGGCCAGCTCGGCGCGGCCGTCGACTTTCTTACCCGTTACGGTGTTGCGGCCGTAGTAGGTTCCGTTCATCTGGCTGCGGTAGTTGTAGCCGAACTGCGACCGGAAAGAGAGCCCTTTGACCGGAAGTTTGAGATCGAGGAACCCGTTGGCCATGAAGTTGCGGCCCGTGCGTTTCTGGTCGGCGTTGACGTCCTTCATCGGGTTGGGCAGGTTCGAGTAGTCCATCGGCTCCTCGTAGTAGGCGCCGGTCTCGTCCTTGTAGATGCCGTAGGGGCTTTGCTTGATGGCATGTTCGAGGTTCGGCGTCGCACCGCCGGTCTCACGGTTCACGAACTGCGTGGTGAGACCTACGGACAGCCAGTCGTTCATTTTCTGGTTGATGCTGGCATAGACGTTCGTGCGCTGGTAATTCGAATTGTAAACCACGCCGGGGTTGTCCAGGTAGGAAACCGAGGCCATATAGGTGGTCTTCTCGTTGCCGCCCTGGAAGCTCAGCTGGTGGTCCATCGTGAAGACCGTGCGGAAGACATAGTCCTGCCAGTCGTTGGTGATGCCCTTGGCGTAGTTTACCTTCTCGCTGGCGCTGATAATCGAACCTACCAGCGGATCGAGCTGCTCGCCGCTGTAATTGTTCTTGAGCCGGCCCATGTCCTGCTTGAGGCGGATGAACTCGTTGGGACCCATGGTTTCGATGCGCTGCATCGGCTCGGCGATGGCGAGCTTCGTTTTGTAGGTGACATGGAATTCGCCCTGCGAACCCCGCTTGGTCTGGATCAGGATGACGCCGTTCGAGCCGCGCGAACCGTAGATGGCCACGGCCGACGCGTCTTTCAGCACCGACATGTTCTCGATGATGTTCGGGTCGAGGTCGGCCAGTCCGCCCGAGTAGGGAATGCCGTCGAGAATGATCAGCGGGTCGTTGCTGGCCGTCAGTGAGTTCTGGCCGCGGATCAGCAGGGTCTGGTTGCTGCCCGGCGCTTCGTTGCCGGTCGTGATGTTCAGACCGGCGACCTGGCCGACCAGACGGTCCATCAGGTTGTTGGTCGAGACCATTTCCAGCGTCTGTTTGCTGACGACGGCGAGACCTCCCGTGAGGTCTTTCTTTTTCTGCGTACCGTAACCCACGACGACCACTTCGTCGAGGGACTGGGCGTCTTCGGTCATCGTCACGTTTACGACATTCGATGCGCCGAGTTTCACTTCCTGGTCGGTATAGCCCAGACAGGTGAAAAGAAGCGTCGAGGATGCGGGAACTTTGATTTCATAAACACCTTGCGTATTGGATACGGCTCCGTTGTTGCTTTTGCCGTCCTTTACCACGACAACGACTCCCGCCAGCGGGGCGCCGCTTCCGTCGGTGATTTTACCGGTTACTTTGACGTCGTTCTGCTGGGCGAACGACGGTGTTGCAGACAGCAGGAATAAGAGGGAAATCGTCAGGCTGCCTATAAGCTTTTTGTACATGCTCATTATCATAAAAGGTTTCTTTTTGGTTAGTGCTTGTATCTCCGTTATAAAGGGATTGTCTGGAGGGGCGGGAGACACTTCGTCGCCTGGTGTGGTTTTCCGATCATCTTTTCATAGGTTTCAGGTTTTAATTTTTTAAATTTTTTATGTATTTCGAAGGAAAAGCGGACGCCGGGGACTTCGGACCCCGTATTGCAAAGGTCAATAAAACGGGGCGACCGGATGGGCGTCGTTTATTCGGAAATGGTTCCATTTCGTACGGAGGGGTAAAAAAAAGGATCATATCCGGGCGCTGCGGGCGCTGCGCAGACCTGCGAAGAGTCCCGTCCGGACAAAATGAAACCTCCCTGCCGGTCGCGCGGGGCGACGGCGGGAAGGTTTCTGCGGGCAGATGCGGACGCTGCTCCGGCGGATACGAAAGCACGAGATATTCATAGCCGGTTCGGTCGGCTCCTTTCGTGCGGTTTGCGTCAGGATTTCTTCTTAAATTCGGATGGGGTCAGTTCGAAATGCCGTTTGAAACAGATGCTGAAATATTTGGGATTGGCGAATCCCGTCAAGACCGAGATCTCGGAGATGGTCAGGTCCGACTCCCGGAGCAGCTGGGCCGACCGTTTCAGCCGGACGTCCATGATGAACTCCTTGATCGACATGTCCGTGATGTCGTTGATCTTCTGGTAGAGGAGCGTGCGTCCGATCGACATGTCCGACACGAACGAATCCACGTTGTAGTCGCTGTTGTCCATGTTCCGTTCGATGTAGTTCATCGCCTTTTTCAGCAGTTCCTCGTCCATCGACGAAATGGTGATCTTCGACGGTTCGGCGATGTACTTCTTGCTGTAACGCTCCTTGAGTTCCTGCTGGGTGCGGATGAGGTTGGCAACCTGTTTGAGCAGGAAATCCATATCGAAGGGCTTGTCGATGAACACGTTGGCCCCGCATTCCAGCGCCTTGATCTTGTTTTCGGTGTTTTTGCCCAGAGCCGAAAGCATGATCACCGGGATATGGCTGGTCTTGATGTTCGAACGCAGCGAGCGGCATACCTCGAAGCCGTCGGCTTCGGGCATCATCAGGTCGGTGATGACGATCTGGGGGCAGATTCTCTCCGCTTTGGCGATGCCTTCGCTGCCGTTTGCCGCGGTGTATACGTTGTAGTGTTTCGACAGCCGTTGTTCGAGGTAGCTCCGCAGGTTGGGGTCGTCCTCGATGACCACGATGTTGCACGCCTTGCGGTCGTGCCGGTCGTTGGGAGCCATGACGTCGGATTCGGTCAGCAGGTTGTCGATTTCGGAGACCGTGTATTCGTACGATTCGGCGGCGCTGTCGGTCTTTTCGGCGTTGAGCGTGAAGGGCAGGACCACCGTGAACGCGACTTTCGAGTTGCCCGAACGGAGGGTGATGGTTCCGTTGAGGTTGCCGACCAGCTCCTTGACGATGGCCAGTCCCAGGCCGCTGCTGCTCTCGAATTGGGGACGGCGGTCGGAGAGGTGGTTGAACGATTCGAAGATGGCCTCCTTCTTGTCGTCGGGGATTTCCGCCCCGGTGTTGGTGACAGTGAAGGCGATGTATTCGGTGCCGGCGGCCGGCGGAGCGGACTCCGGGCGCTGGTCCTGCCGCGCCGGGTAGATTCTCACGCCGACATAGCCGTTTTCCGAGGCGTACTTGATCGCGTTGGAGAAGAGGTTCGTGAAGATTTTTTCGATCACGTCGTGGTCGAACTTGGTGTAGAAACTTTCATACTGGGAGTTGAAGCCGGTTTCGATCCCCTTCTTGTTGGCGTAGAACTCGAACAGCGAGAAGATGCTGTCGATGAAGCGGATCAGATCGCCCGGCTGGCGGTTCAGGGTGATCTTCTGGCTCTCGATTTCGCGGAACTGAAGCAGTTGGCTGATCATGCGCTGGATGCGCCCCACGTTCTTCTCGATCAGGTGCACGTAGGCATTGCCAGGCGCATTGGCGGGCAGGTGTTCCTTGAGCTGTTTCAGCGGGTCGACGACCAGCGTGAGCGGAGTTTTGAGGTCGTGGGAGATGTTCGTGAAGAAGTTGATCCGGGCCTGGGTCAGCTGCTTCATGTTCTGTTCCTTGATCCGCTCCAGTTCGAGCCGCTGTTCGAAAATCTTCTTGTTGGTGAAATACCGCCAGATGAAGTAGGCCACCGCCGAGAGCAGCGCCGCATAAACGAGGTAGGCCCAGCGGGAGAGGAAGGGCGAGGGGTGCACCCTGAAGCCGAGCGCCGAAACCTCGTCGCCCCACAGGCCGTCGTTGTTGGCCGCCTTGACCTCGAAGACATAGTTTCCGGCGGGCAGGTTGAAGAACTGCACCGCCTTCTGTCCCTGCGGCAGCAGGGACCATCTTTCGGAGTGTCCCAGCAGGCGGTAGGCATACTGGTTCTTCTCGGCGTTCAGGTAGCTGTTCGCCGAGAAGCGGATTTCGAAATTCGACTGCCGGTGCGACAGTTCGATCACGTCGCCCTCGCCTCCGCGGTAGGAGAGCGTGGAAATGGCTTTCTCCAGAGGCGAGTTCTTGGCGCCGGGCACGGCCGGCCGGCTGTTGATAAGCAGGTCCGTAAAATAGACTTTCGGCTTCTGGTCGTTGTATTTGATCTTTCCCGGGGTGAAGAGGATGAAGCCGTCCGTCCCTCCGAACAGCATTTCGCCTTTCGAGGTCTTGTAGCAAGCCCGCACGTAGTAGGCCCCGCAGCGGTTCGGGATGTCGATCTGCGATTTGCGGATCACCCCGTCGGTATGGTCGTAATAGTAAAGCCCGTCGTTGGTGCTGAACCAGACATCTTTCGAGGGGGTGTCTTCGAGGATGCCGAAGACTGTTTTGCCCTCCAGCCCTTCGCCGTTCCGGTCCCTGAAATTGACGTAACTGCCGTTGCGGCGCAGCAGGTTGACCCCGCCGCCACGGGTTCCGAACCAGATGTCGGAGTCGGAGGTGACGCAGTAGGAGCAGAGGTTGTTGACCGAATAGGGGGCCTCTGCGATGTAATGGCGCTTCAGAATCCGCCGTGTGGCGGGATCGACGACGTATGCGCCGTCGTGCCCGACGAGCCACAGGTCGCCCCGCTCGTCGTGGAACAGCGTTTCGATATGGATGCGGACGGCGTTTCCCTGTGCGTCTGTCAGCCGGACCGTCTCCACGCGTCCCGTACTCGCATCCTTGTACATCAGCTCGGCGTCCGGGTCGGTCAGCCAGATGCCCCGGTCGCCCTCCTTGGCGAAGTCATAGACGCTCAAAGGCTGTCCCGAGGCCGGATGGTTCATGTACAGGTCGGAGAAACGTCCCTGCCGTTCGTCGAAGACCCGCATTCCGCCGTTGAACGCCGAGACCAGCAGCCTGTCGTTTCCGTCGTGCCACAGCTTTTTGATCATGTTCGACGTCAGGCCGCAGCGGCTCTCCTGCGTGTAATAGACGAACCGGCCGTCGCGGCGGTCCCAGCGGTTAATTCCCCCCCCCTCCGTTCCGATCCAGAGATTGCCCTCCGAATCCTCTTCGAAACAGCTGACGATGGGATGGTTCAGCCCGCCCGGCGTGGCTTTGAAATAGTCCACGCCGTTGTCCGCGAAGGTCATGTAGGCCAGTTTGCCGCCGTATGTGCCGACCCATATCCCGCCGTCGGGATCGGGGAAGATCGACCATACCGAATTGTTGGGCAGGGAGTAGGGATAGTGGAGGTCGGAACGCAGCAGCTGCGTGCTGGCGGTAAGCGGCTCCAGCAGCAGCAGTCCCGATTGCGTCGCTACCCAGATGATGCCCTGCGAATCGAGGTGAAGCTCCTTGGCGCCGGCGGATTTCTCGTATTCGAGCGGCAGTCGGAAATACCGTCCGATCCTGCCGTTGCCGTCGCATTCGTAGAGCCCGTCCATGAGCGTGAGGACATATACCGACCCGTTGCACTCCACCACGTCGCGGATCACGCAGCTGCCGCCGCCGACGGATGCGAAGAGGACGTATTGCCCGGTCTCCCGGTTCAGGCGGTAGAGATCGCCGCCCGACGCGGCGTAAACGTACTCTTTCGTGCACACCAGCGTCAGCGTCCGCCCGGGTGCGGACATCTCCGGAGGCATCGGATAGCGGGTCACGGCGGGCAGCCGTTCGGGGCTGAACGATTCGATGCCGTTGTTGCGGATCAGCCATACCGTCCCGTCGTTGTTCGCCGTGACCGAGCCGATATTGCCCTCCAGAACGAATTCGAACTCCAGCTTCCGGTAGTCGAAGCGCAGCAGCCCTTGGTTAGTCCCTACGTACAGGCCTTTCCGGTTGTCCGTGATCACCTGTCCGTAAGACCAGTAGGAATTCGGCGAGAGGTTCGTGACCAGGTCGGTCATCCGTACGAACGACGTGCCGTTGTACATGAACAGGGCGTCGTAGCCGCTGAACCACATACGCCCGACGCTGTCCTTGGCGATGCTGTGGATGCCTCCGTAATAGGAGGTCTCGGGCATGGTGTGGAAGCGGTAGTCCGGGATGTTCAGGGCATGGAGCGCCGGAGAAATCAGCGTTGCGGCGAAAAACAGCGCCGCAAACGGAATTTTCGTATATGCCTTATGTCGGGTCATCGTTTCTTCTTTAGCACAAAGATAAAAGAAAAAGCGAAAAATGGATGCTTCGAAGCCCGGTTTTTCGGTTCTCCGCCGCCGGACCGGGCGCGCGGCGGGGAAAGCCGGGCTGCACCGCCCGGAGACGAAAAAGACGGCAGGGAAAACTCCCTGCCGTCTTTTTTATTGAATGAAGCGCTCCGGACCGGGGCGTGATTCCGGTGGGCGTTTACCGCCCCTGAAGCCCGCTTTTTAAGCGGGCGGGCGCGGAGCTTGGTCGGAATCCTGCCTGCCTGCCGTCGCCCCCTGAAGCCCGCTTCTTAAGCGGGCGGGCGCGGAACGGGATCGTAAGCCAGAATGGCCCGGCATCGCCCCTGAAACCCGCTTCTTAAGCGGGTTACCAGATGATTACGCGATCCTGTTCGGGCAGGAACATCGGTCCGTCGGCGATCGAGAAGGCGTCGTAGAAATCCTGCAGGTTGCGCAGCGTGGCGTTCACGCGCCATTTGCCCAGCGAATGCACGTCGAGTTTGGTGAGACGGGCGATCTCCTCGTCGCGGATATTCTGCGCCCACAGCGTGGCGTAGCCCAGGTAGAAACGCTGCTCGGGAGTGAATCCGTCGATCGGGGCGGGAGCCTCCCTGCCTGCGAGCGAATTGCGGTAGGCCGTGCGGGCCACGCGCAGGCCGCCCTGGTCGGCGATGTTCTCGCCGAGCGACAATGCGCCGTTGGCGAAGATCGCAGGCTGTCCCTCCTTGGCGGGCAGAACCTCGATCGCGTCGAACTGCTTGACCAGAATGTCCGTCTTGGCCTTGAATGCGGCGGCGTCCTCGTCGGTCCACCAGTTGTTCATGTTGCCGTCCTTGTCGAAATTGCGGCCCTGGTCGTCGAACCCGTGGGTCATCTCGTGGCCGATCACCACGCCGATGGCGCCGTAGTTCACCGCGTCGTCGGCGTCGGGGTTGTAGAACGGCGGCTGGAGAATGGCGGCCGGGAAGCAGATTTCGTTGGTCGTGGGATTGTAGTAGGCGTTCACCGTCTGGGGCGACATGTGCCACTCGTCCTTGTCCACGGGCTTGCCCAGTTTCGAAATGTTGTCGGACGTATACCAGGCGTTGGCCTCGACGATGTTCTCCCAGTAGCTCTTCGCAGGGTCGATCTTCAGCGTCGTGTAGTCCTTCCACTTGTCGGGATAGCCGATCTTCACGGTGAAGGCCGCGAGTTTCTCCTGCGCCTTGGCTTTCGTGGCGTCGGACATCCAGTCGAGGGCGGCGATGTGCTGACCGAGGGCCGTTTGCAGGTTCTTCACCATGTCGAGCATCCGGGCCTTGTCCTTCTCGGGGAAGTATTTGGCCACGTACATCTCGCCGACGGCTTCCGAAAGGGTTCCGTTGGGCACCGACATGGCGCGCTTCCAGCGGGGTTTCTGTTCCTGCTTGCCCGACATCACGCGGCCGAAGAAGTCGAACGACGCGTTGATGAAGTCGTCGCTCAGGTAGCTGGCGGCTGCGCCGATGTACTGTGCGGCGAGGTAGTAGCGAATGTCCTCCAGCGGGGCGGTTTTCATCAGTTCGTTGGCGTTGGCCAGGGCCGAGGGGGTCGTCACGATGATCTGCTCGAAATCGCCGATGCCCATTGTCTTATAGTACTCGGCCCAGTCGATGGCGTCGTAGGCCTTTTCGAAATCGGCCTTCTTCGTGGGGTTGTACATGGCGGGGATGTTGCGCAGTTCGACGCTCGACCAGTTTTTCTCGGCCAGCTTCGTTTCGATCGACAGCACGCCGGCGACGGCCTTGTCGATGTCGGCCTCGGGAACGCCCGACAGCCGGAAGATTTTGCCCAGATACTCCTTGTAGGCGGTGCGGATCGACTCGTTCTCGGGATCGAGGTAGTAGTCGCGGTCGCCCATGATCAGGTCGGGCTGCGAGGCGTAGAGCGCGTTGATGTCGCTGTTCATCAGGTCGGACTGCACGCCCACGCCGAAGAACGGATTGGCGATCGAGGAGTGGAGCCTGGCCACTGCGGCGGTCAGCTGCGAGCGGTCGCCGATGGCGAGAATTTCGTCGACGGCGGCCTTGATCGGAGCGGCGCCCTCGGCGTTCAGGCGCACCGAGTCGAGCCCCATCTTGTAGAGGTCCGAAATCTTCTGCTCGACGCTTCCCGGCTCGGCTTTCTGCTGCGTCATGCCGGAGAACAGCTCGTTGATGCGCTTCTCGTTGTTGTCGCGCAGGATGTCGAACGAGCCGTAGCGCGCATATTCGGGCTTCAGGGGGTTGTTCTTCTGCCAGCCGCCCGTGGCGTACTCGTAGAAATCGGCGTTGGGGGCTACCGACAGATCGAAGTTCGCCATGTCGAGGGCCGGGGTCTTGGGGGTATTCTGACAGGCTGTCATGCAAGCCATTGTTGTTGCGAAAAGAATGATTTTTTTCATGTCGTTCGGGATTTGATAAAACGGGGACTTCCGTGAAAACCGGAAATCCCCGCCGTTGTAATTGTTCTGTCTCTTATACACATCTGACG
>OWIO01001018.1_pt1 | contig 23144 bp, 16 predicted proteins | sample 1733011 | NCBI WGS metagenome assembly OWIO01 (sample SAMN05065779, study PRJEB22554) | human gut metagenome | biome: ENVO:2100002; feature: ENVO:00000062; material: ENVO:00002003 | host: Homo sapiens | place: USA | reverse complement strand
ACACATCCAGTTTCTCCATCAGTTGCTTAAATGCCTTTGATTCTATAGTTATGACCTCCATTTGCAAAATTACTTGCCGTGAAATCTATTGGGATCAATTTACAATCTCTTCTTCATTCAATTTATCTACAGAAGAATAGAGGAAAATAATGTCGTAGGCTTAACAAAAATAACCATGATATCTCCCATTGTTTAAAATGGTCAGGAATGCCAAATCCCGATGTCAAACATAGTCATTATTCATCTCACATACTTCGCTATTTTGATTATCTTTGTTCTGCTTAAATTCTGCCATGGCTAAAGAAAAACTATATAATTCAAAATCCGCACACTACATCAAGTACATGGGGTCCAAGACGAAGATTTTACCCTTTGTCATTGACGGGATTCAATCTGTTTATCGTGGTGGTATTATTTGCGATCTATTTGCAGGGTCAGCATCATTATCAGGAGCATTAAGTGAGCAAGCTCCAATACTTTCTAACGACATACAAGTATATTCCTCTGTTTTAGCTAAAAGTTATTTGACAGATTGGAATAATAACGATATAAAAATAACAGAGATAAGACAGATTGCCAGTGATTACCATAGGGATCATTACAGAAAGTTAGTTGCTAAATATCGTTATCCTAGAGAAATAACACTAGAGCAGTTTAATACAATAGAAGAACGCAGCCGTTTATTGATAAATGAAAATTTTGAAAATGACTGGCATCTTTTCACTAAATATTACTCAGGTACATGGTGGAGCGTAGAGCAATGCACATGGATTGATTCTTATCGCAAAGCAATAGAGGATTATAGGGGTAACCCCATGTATAATACCTTACTTTGTTGTTTAATGTATGCTGCAGCATACAATAGTCAAGGAACAGGACATTACGCCCAATATAGAGATGCTAATACTCAGAGTTCATTTGAAGATATTCTTAGTTATCGTTCAAAAAAAATAAAACCTTATTTTGATAGAAAGTTCAGAGAGGCTTTTAAAAAAGCAAGAAAGGCCCCTAATCCGCTAAATCATGAAGTTAAGAGTCTAGATTATATTGATTGCCTAAAAGGTGTTCAGAATGCAACAGTATATGCTGATCCCCCCTACTGTTTTGTTCATTATAGTCGTTTTTATCATGCACTTGAAACAATGGTATTATACGATTATCCAGAACTTCAGGAAAAAAACGGTGAAATTGTAAAAGGGCGTTACCGTGTTGCTAGACATCAGTCTCCATTCTGTATTAAAACTCAAGTAGAGGATGCCTTTACAGAGATGTTTTCCATTATTAAAGAAAATAACTGTTCGTTGGTTTTAAGTTATAGTGACACTGGTATGATTACAATTAAGAAATTGCGGGAACTAGCTTTGCGATATTTTGAAAAAAAGGATATAACGGTCAAATCATTAAATCACTCTCATATGACTATGGGACGTAAAAAGGATAGGAAACGAGACGTTAAAGAAAAACTGCTTGTAGTTAAAAGACCGACTCATTAATCTTCAATATATAATCTTTCCGAAATTCCAAAAACAAGGATTGGACATCCCCCTCCGCTTCCTCCTTCTATTCGCGGTAATAGTTTGCCTATATGAGTCGTTGACGCCCCATAAGAACTACCTTTATCAAGATCATTGAAAATTCGCTGCAACTCACAACACCTAGTCACTATTATACCAACACTGATTGCATCTCTATCGTGAAGAAGTCGATAATTATTTAAGTCCCGATCATAGAATGGATCTTTGTTATTCCACTCAATGTCAAGTGCAATTCTGTTTTTGTAACAATCGATCTTATGTGTAGGTGTGTCGTGTTCCCTATCATCTATTATAAGTTTTGTGTCGAACATCTTCTCCTCCCACCCCCTTGCATATAGGAAGCTATCAAGAAAGCCGGAAATAGGACTTTTACGTCCGCCTGCCCGCAGAATATCGCTCCTTTTTAATCGAAATGCGTTAAGCATCTCAATTAAGTCATCATATTCTCTGGGAAAATCAGTTTGTAATATTGCGACCGCATGTCTATATTCGTAAGTGTCATATAAAACAGTAATCTCTTTAGGAAGATTTGCCATAACTATTAAACATTTTAATTAGTTAACCTCATTATTTTCATATCAAACAAATTTAACAAATAACTTTTTATTCATGTGCATAAGTAGCAGAGAGAATGACATTTTTCGCAATTCTCTATGAGTAAAACAAATCTGCTGATTATTATGTCGTAGAATTTAAATTTACAACGATTTATATTTTATCAGTTCTGCTTTTAGGATGTCGAATGAGAAGCAGCCGTTTTCATAAACTATTTGCGATGAAAATAATCATCTTTGGCGACAACTCTCTTTTTAACAAGACACTGAAGAAAACCGCATGGAATCGGATATTCTGAAACGTCTTACATGGCATTTCGCACGCGACAGTTTCATATCTAAGATGATCAACAAGGGTGTATCCGCTACGGATCGCATAATAGACCGGGAACTCTTCGAGTGACCTTCCGATAATTATTACGCCACCAAGAATAGCCAGGAGTTGAAAGTAAAACTGAATCGTGTGCCGTAAGACTAAATCATAGTAATATTTTTATTAGCCGACTGGCAATCTAACACTATGAAAAAACTTAATTTTGTATAGGAATATTTTATAAATTATTTGATCATGGAAAATGGGGCAAGATTTTTACGAGCAGATATGCATATCCATTCTTTTGGGGAATTTGGATCCTACGATGTGGCGGACACAACAATGACCCCTGAGGCTATTGTTGATACTGCTATTGAAAAAGGGTTAGGCATAATTAGCATAACAGACCACAATGAAATCTTCAATTCACATGCTGCAATCCAGTATTCAGAAGGAAAGAATATATTAGTCGTTCCAGGGATTGAAGTCAGTACAACACAGGGTCATTTACTGTTATATTTCCCATCGTTTGACAATCTAAGAGCTTTCCACGGAAAACTCACAATAACTACAGACAAGAAAACATGTACAAATGGCATTGTACAATGTTTAGAATTCGCTGATTCAGAAAATGGCATAGGCATTCTTGCCCATATTGATGTGGGTGCAGGGTTTGAACAAACAATAGGAAGATTTGGACCCGCAATGGAGGAAATCTTTAAACAGAAAAATTTGCTTGGTCTGGAAATATCCGATAAAGCTAATTCTGCTTTTTATACGGATAATGATAGCAATCCAGATCGAGTGAGGTTAATAAACCTATATCGTTCCTCCTGTGATTATGATATGGCTCATGATATAGCCAAACTATTATCTTCTGATGCTCATACTCTTAATAAATTAGGGACAAATGCCGCTGGTGGGAATAAACTAACCCGGATTAAATTAGATGAAGTAACTTTTCACTCTTTTAAGATTGCACTGATTAGTAGCGAATCAAGAGTACGCCTTGAAGATTTTATTCCGGAACAACGACCTATTATTAAATCAATATCTATTGATGGCGGGCTATTAGATAAGGTACATGTTGATTTAAGTAATAATTTGACATGCATAATCGGAGGGCGAGGTGCTGGTAAATCCACTTTGCTTGAAGCAATTCGAGAATCATCTGGGAATAAATCATCTGCAAAAGTAGTTGATTCTGATGTCTGGCCTCAAAATATTTCATTGACGTATGAAGATGAGGCTGGGCAAGTATTAAATTTTAGACGTGAGAAAAACTCACAAGTCTTAAACACTACAGACCCGATAAATGGAATTCCGAAGATTGATATCGAAAGTTATGGGCAGGGAGACACTGCTGCAACCTTGCAGCATTGTGATATTGATCCAATGATATTAATAAAATTCCTCGATGATTTCTTAGATTTGGATCAATTAAAGGATTCAGACAAAGAACTGGTAAAAAAACTTCGAGAGAATCAGAGTCATGCTAAGAAACTTCGCATAGAACTATCTGCTTTAGACCCCACAAAAAGAGCTCTTGCTAATGAACAACGAAAGCTACAAAGTCTTGAAAAAGAAAAAGCAGGAGAATTAGTTAAATATCAGTCTGCTCTACTCCGAGAAAGGCAACTCAGATCGAATCTGATTAAAGATTTACAGGCTTTAGTTAGCACATATCGTCAATTATTCGAAAAAAAAGACACCTTTCATAATATTGATAAACTATCTGATGCTGAGATTGTTGTTGGAAAAGATTATTTTAAAAATGTAAAAAAACTTGTATTAGAATTTTCAAACATCGTTACTGAAAAATCAGGGGAATTGGATACTGCACTTAATCTGAAAATCAAAGAACTTAACGTAGAATTAGATAAATGGAAGGGCGAAGAAGCAGCTATACAAGCTAAAATTGATGAAAAGAAAGCATTGCTAGAAGCTCAAGGCATTCCTTTTGATTTGGGTAAAATCAATCAAATTTCTAAAGATATTATTGACTATTCAGCTAAAATCAGCATATTAGAAGGACATCAGAAAACATTAAAAGATCTTGAATCTGAACGGAAGACATTATTGAAAGAACGGAGCGAAGCAAAGGATCGTATCTATTATTTAAGATCAGATTTTGCAAAATCTCTCAATGAGAATCTAAAAAATACGATTGATGGACTATATATCACGATAAAATACCAACCAGGGACAATTTCTACTGGATTTGAAACTTTATTAAAATCCACAATGGAATGGAGGACATCGCAGGTTCCTAAAGCAAGTATAATAGCAGGACTGTTATCTCCATTACAATTTGTTGATATTTGCAAAAAGAATGATCAACCAGCTCTTAAGGCGCTAAAGGATGATTATGGCCATCCATTTCTTTCGAATGATGATGTACAGGCCATAATTACAAAAGTTATGACGGATTATTGTTATGAAGATTTTGAATCTCTAGCATATGAAGATAGGGCAAGCATCTATGTAACTAAAATTATTCCAGATGAACAAGATCCATCAAAGCAAAAACATATTTCCAAACAAATATCAGAATTATCATTAGGACAGCAACAATCAGTTCTACTAAGCATTTTATTGCTATCGAAAAGTAATAAGCCTCTAATAATAGATCAACCCGAGGATAATCTTGACAGTGAATTTATATTTAAAACTATAGTGAAAAATTTGCGTAAAATCAAGGAAATAAGGCAAGTGATTATTGTTACCCATAATCCTAATATTGCTGTTCTTGGAGATGCAGAATTAATTGTGCCTCTCAAAAGCACAAATATTAAATCTTTCGTCCAAGGACTAGGCTCAATTGATAGAACCGAAACAAGGAAAAAATGTTGTGAAATATTAGAGGGAGGAAAAACAGCATTTGAACAACGTAAAATGATATATGGAATTTAAGCGATATGGAAACTATAAAAACAAGGATTAAAATACCCCAGATTAATAAAATTAGGGCTGAATTACAAAAAGAAATTCAAAGCGTTTGTCCATTTTGCGATAATACTGATGTTGGGCATTTTGAGATACACCACATTGATGAAGATCCATCTAATAATGAGATAGCCAACTTAATCTTACTATGCCCTTTATGTCATTCTAAAATTACAAAGGTAGATATTACACAATTAGATGTACTTAAAAAGAAAATCAGTGCAATCCAAGGAATAAAAAAAGACAAATCCGACAACCCTAAAGTAAATTTTAATGGATCAGTCAATACAGCAGTTGTTGGGAATAATAACAAGATTTCGATTAAACAATCTAAATCGCCGGTTAAACCAAAGTACCCAGAAGGTTGTATTGGTTTTGACACACAAAAAGCTAACTATATAAGTTATTTAATAGGACGATATAATGAGTATAAAGAATATGAGGTAGGTAAACAAAATATGAAATATGGCATTTTCGGAGCCGCGTTAAAAAAACAGTTCAAAATAGGACCAACAAGAACAATTTACCATTTATCAATTGATCGGTTTGCTGAATTAGTGACTTATATTCACAACAGAATTAATCGCACAACGCTAGCTAGAATAAAAGGGAAAGAGCATAAAAACTTTCGATCATTTGATGAGTATCTAACTTATGGAAAAGATATTGATTGAAATTCAAGTAATCTTATAGCAGAATGAGGTACTATTTGATATGAACAACTAATGCAGGCACAATCAAATAAATTCCCCTTAAGTTTTGTTATCCAATTTTCAAAAACAGCAACATTCTATCATTGCTGGCAGAGAAGTCAACTTATCGGCAGACCCTGCGAGAGAACAAACGGCTATGGGCAGAATTGACCACTGACGGATATACTTGCACAGTTGGTTTTATGTTGTACTTTAGAGCCATCCGGCACCAAGTTTATAACCGACAGCTTTCCATTATAATAAGTATGATCGGCAGCGCCTATGCGTATAGAGAAAACAGATATCTATGTAGGCTAAATTCAGAGAAATGGATGCTCGACAATTCCGTATCTCAGGATGGCGGATACTAATCAAGAACCAATCACCTGTAGGATTTAACCTTGATAAAATCGGATATGTTTTTAAACCATCCCGACAAAGTTTTACTTTGTCGGGATTTTATATTTGTTTATGTGATCATCATAAATTTGGAAGTCTGACTAGGTCTTCGCACAGCTTATCATCGGTAATCTTGGCATAAAGTTGAGTCGTTCTTACGTTGGAATGCCCGAGAACTTTGGCCACGCTTTCAATGGGCACTCCGTTGGCCAGGCAAATGGTGGTGGCCATGGTGTGGCGAGCGCAGTGGAAAGTCAGGTTTTTCGGGATACCGCATACGTCCGCTATCTCTTTCAGGTAACTATTCACCTTTTGATTGCTCGGCACTGGAAACAGATGGTCGGTATCGGGGTTTTCGTATTTGGCGATCAACCGTTTCGGAATGTCGAGTAAGCGGACGTTCGCGGTTTCATTGCTTTTGTGTCGATTCATGCGCAACCATAAATTGCCGTCATGGCCGATATACAAATGGTGTTTAGTCAGGTTCTTCAGGTCTATATAGGACAAGCCTGTCATCGAGGCAAAGACAAACAGGTCGCGGATCAGATCCAAGCGTTTGATTTCGAAATTCTTTTCGATGATTTTTTGCAGCTCTTGTTTGGTCAGGTATGTTCGGTCTACTTTATGCAGTTTGATTTGGTATTCAGCAAACGGGTTCTTTGTGATATGGCTGTTGTTAAGCGCCAGGATAATGATTCGCTTGAAGAACTGCATGAATTTAGCTGTCGTGTTGTGTGAGCAATTCGCAGTGACACGCAGGTATACTTCAAATTCACAGATGAAAGAATGGCGGATGTCGTCCAAAGCGATATCCTCGAGTCCTTTGCTCTCTAGGTAGCCACTCAGGTGCTTGCGTGTCGTTTCATACTTGAGGTAGGTTGCGAGGGATTTACTGATGCCTACTTGCTTTTTTATTCCCTCATTGTGCAGTTCGAATAAAGAAAGCAGGTGGTGTTTCTTTTTATCGGCACCTGTAAAAGTGTCTTTGATTTTGTGAGCAGTCGTGCTTTGTCCGTATAGGGTCTGTTGATAGAATATCTGATTCAACCTATACCGAATACTTTTTAGAATCAGGTTGGTTTGTTTTGCGTGGTTCCCGATGCACTGATGTAGTTTGGGATGCCAATCGGCCAGGAATGCTTTTTGCCCGGTATTGATTTCGGCATTTTTGCCGTTGATGGTGATGCGAACCATGATGGGGTGTAAACCGTCCATGTGGTTTCGTCGTTTCTTTAAAAAGAATAGTAGGGAAAATGTTTGCCTCATGATAATAAGTTTTAGATTGAGCTTTTCAAAGAGGCAAATGTCAACAATGTGAAGGGACTGAAACGAGTTTATTTCCGATGAGGGATAAAAGATTATTAAAGCAAAATCGTGGACATTTTTAGGTTCGGAATCTGTCCACGATTTGACCATCTGCGGGGATATCTTTCAATGCCGAACTTATGCTGTCGAATTATTTTCAATTCGTGTAAAGTGCATATTGTCTGGACAATGGCAGAAAATGTCGGACTGGGTTCGGGAGGAAACGGTCCATAAAAAAGTCTTGTAAATCATTGATTCACAAGGCTTTATAAAACAGCGGAGAGAGAGGGATTCGAACCCCCGGAGGTATGACCCTCAACAGTTTTCAAGACTGCCGCAATCGACCACTCTGCCATCTCTCCCGAAAAACCGGTGCGATTTTCAGGCGCAAATGTACAAGGTTTTTCCGAATACACAATATTCTATAATGCCCATACACACACCCTAAAATTCATAACGTATTCAAAAACCGCACATACCACCGTTAATATTTGCTAAAATAGATCGAATACCATTCTATTTTACGTACATTTATTTCCGATTATACAGCAATTCGGAAAAAAAGAAAGTCAAACCAAAAACTAGAAAGCAATGGGCGTAAAAAAAGTTTATTCGAAGAGCAAACCCGAATGTAAGGTTACATTCAGCGTGTCTGCAGCCAACGTCCCGGAAAAGGCCGTGGTATACCTGGCCGGGGACTTCAACAATTGGGATGAAAAATCCCTGCGGATGAAAAAAAGCAAGGAGGGGGACTACTCCGCTTCCATCACCCTGCCACTGGGCTCCTATCAGTTCAAATACAATGTCGACGGAGAATACTGGATCAACGACGACGCGGCGGATGCTTATCCGCCCAATGCGTTCGGCAGCGACAATTCCCTGATAGAACTATAAACCTTCAAAAACAAAAAGAGGCGGTGGAAGAAATCTTCCGCCGCCTCTTTTTATTATGTTGAAGTTCAAAAATCTACTCCTAAAGAGTCTTTATATATATAAATAAGCCCTACTATCGTCCCAAACAGAATAAGGAGTACTCCTAAAATGAATAAAGCCATTAAAATGCCGACCAATACTGTTCGCCAGAATGCGATTTCGATCTTTATTCGGAAGAATTGCTTAAAAGTCCAGACCGCGAGAATAAAATAAATAACAAATTTCCAGTATTGACCAGGGGTGCCTTCCCCTCCTTTGTTGGTCAAAAACACAAGGGGAAAGAATAAAAAACTAATAATCAAACGTTGGCAGGCGATATAAGCCGACACATAAAGGCACTCGGCGTAATTATATCTTTTCATTCCCACATTGCGGAACGCCTTTTTCATAGCGAAAGCAAAGAAAGGAAGGAGAATCAGCACACCGAATGTCTGGCTGGTCAGCATCCATTCCGATGCTGGCACCGAAAAGACAAGGGAAGGTATTTTCTCGATCAATTCCTCGGGCACAGCGTCGATCCACGCCGATTTTTGGGGAAAAGTGAAATGCTTAAGCAACCCGTAAGCCCCCGCCAGAATAATAAGCAGAGGGAACGGCTTGACATAGTTGACCCGGTGTCCCAGGATATAATCCCTGAGCATATTTCCCGGACGGGTGAAAAGTCCTTTCAGGGTAAAGAACAAACCTTTCCGGTCGGCATGGGTAAGACCATATTCCAATTCATGGAAAAAATAGCGCATCGTAATGCGCCCGGTAGAGGCTTTCTGGCCACAACGGTAACAGTAGTCCCCCCGCAGGTCTTCCCCACAGTTCTTGCATTTTTTGCTCATTGGCGTTCGAAAATTTACGGGCCGGCTTTATTTTTGGGCAAAAATACGGTTTTTAACGTTACCTGTGTTAACGTCCTGCCCATAAATAGAGCCTATAACGTCATAAAAATATACGATAGCAAAATCTTGATACGGCGGGACTCCCTCGCTACATTTGTAATCGGAAACAACAAGAAATATAAACTAAAACTCTAAAAAGATATGTCACTGGTAGGAAAAAAAGCCCCTTCGTTCAAAGAAGCGGCCGTTGTAAACGGAAAGGAAATCGTAAACGAGTATTCGTTGGACCAGTTCCTGGGTAAAAAAGACGTGCTGTTCTTTTTCTATCCGATGGACTTCACGTTCGTCTGCCCGACGGAACTTTTCGCCTTCCAGGAAAAATTGAAGGAATTCGAAGCGCGCGGCGTACAGGTAGTAGCCGCCTCGACGGATACCGAACAAAGCCACTGGGCGTGGCTGCAGACCCCGAAAGACAAAGGGGGTATAAACGGCGTCACCTACCCGGTGGTAGCCGACAAAAATAAAACGGTCGCAGACGCGTTCGGCGTGCTGACCGGCCAGTACGATTATGACGAGGAAGGGAACCTGGTATCCAGCCATCCGTCGATGGTGGCTTACCGCGGCCTGTTCCTGATAGACAAGGACGGTGTAGTGCGCCATGAATTGATAAACGACCTGCCGATAGGCCGCAGCGTGGAGGAAGCCCTCCGGGTGGTGGATGCCATGCAGTTCGTGCGCGAACACGGCGAGGTATGCCCGGCCAACTGGCACAAAGGAAAAGAGGCACTGAAACCTTCGCATGAAGGAGTCGCCGATTTTTTGGCAAAGCATTGAGAACTACGTGTTAATTTTTTTCTGATTATCTTGAGCTTCGGGAAGCGTGTCTTTTTCGCTCCCCGAAGCTTTTTTGTTTTAAGAGATTTTTACGACCCTTTCGCTTTAAAAATCCGGGTGCTTTAACTAACTTTGTAAGCGCACTGCAAAAACCCCGCACGGGGTTTTCCGGAAAGGGAACAAACAACATAAAACATATTTACCATGAAAGTAACAGTAGTAGGAGCAGGAAACGTAGGCGCTACGTGCGCCGATGTATTGGCCTGCCGCAACTTTATCGATGAAATCGTCATCCTGGACATCAAGGAAGGCGTTGCCGAAGGAAAAGCCCTCGACATCTGGCAGACCGCCCCGATCCGCGGATTCAACACCCGCCTGACCGGTTCGACCAACGACTATACCAAGACCGAAGGTTCGGACGTAGTGGTGATCACCTCCGGCGTTCCCCGCAAACCGGGCATGAGCCGCGACGATTTGATCGGCATCAACGCCGGTATCGTAAAATCGGTGACCGAACAGGTGGTAAAACACTCCCCCAATGCCAAGATCATCATCGTTTCCAACCCCTTGGACGTGATGACATACTGCGCATTCCTGGCTGCCAAGTTCCCGTCCAACCGCGTAATGGGCATGGCCGGCGTGCTGGATACGGCCCGTTACCGCGCTTTCCTGGCCGATGAGATCGGTTGCTCCCCGCTGGACATCCAGGCCCTTCTGTTGGGCGGACACGGCGACACGATGGTTCCCCTGCCTAAATACACGACGGTACAGGGTATCCCCGTAAGCCACTTCGTAAAAGAAGAGCGCCTGAACGAGATCATCGAACGCGCGAAAGTAGGCGGCGGCGAACTGGTAAAACTGCTGGGCACTTCCGCTTGGTACGCTCCGGGCGCAGCAGCAGCGTCGATGGTAGAGGCAATCCTTCTGGATCAGAAAAAGATCGTCCCGGTATGCGCATGGCTCACCGGCGAATACGGTCAGAAAGACATCTACCTCGGCGTGCCGGTAGTACTGGGTAAGAACGGTATCGAAAAGATCATCGAGCTGAACCTCGACGCCAAAGAAAAGGCCGACCTCGACGCTTCCGCAACCGCCGTACGCGGCGTGCTGAAAGCCCTGGACGACATGAAATTGTTCTAAACCGAAATAGGTTTTCTAGCAAAACGCGCAGGCCATCGGCCTGCGCGTTTTTTTATTACATAGAATTTGTTCTTCCTTAACGGATCAAATACAGGAGCCGCTAAATTTCGTTTACTGGAATTCGTAAGAAATATACCCGCTTTGTTGTTCGGGAGCGGCTTGCTCTACATTAAAGCGGGCCCGGCGGGCATAGGTGACGGCCTTTTGGTAAGCATCTTCATTCGGACTGGTCGTCTTGGTCCGGTTCACCTGGGCGGAAACGACCCGCCCGGCGCGGTTAATTTTAATATCCACTACGACTAAGCCACCCACCGCTACCGTATAGATAGGAATAGGGATAGGCTCGATGTTCTGGCGGCTCACCCCGTCGAAACCATACCGGATACTGCTGCGCCCGGTATATGGTGCTTTTATGGCGCTTTTGGCGGCGTTACTGTCTATTTTCTGGTATTCATCCAGGTCGATCTCGCGGTTCTTGACCTGTTCGCTGAACAGGTCGACGCGGACGTTCTGCCCGTATTCATTGGTCTGCTGGGTGACGGCCCGTGCTTCCTGAAGGGTCGAAAAATCGCGTTTCACGTTGGAGATGTCCACATCTTCGCCCAGGTCGGCGGCCGCCTGGTTGGTAAATCCGCTCATCGCCTCCCTGGAATGACTCAGGCGGGCATCTACGGAGACACGGTCGGAGCCTATCTTGTCTTCGAGTTCCCGCTCGATACGCTCCAGTTCCTCCATCGGTACAGCGATGATCTTGACATCGGAACTTTCATAATACCGGAATGTCAGATTAACAATAAGAATAACCAGGAGCAGGTGGAAGGAAAAGGTGATGATAAGAGGATGGCGGTGCCTGTCCACAAAGTCCAGCAGGCGGTCCATACGCACTTCGAGGTAACCGTTCACACGGTCGTAAACCCTGTCGAAAGCTTTGATGAATTCCTCTTTTTTTCCCATTCGTTTGCCTGTGCGTACGCTAAGCCAAAAATACGGCTTCCTGCGCAAAAAAACAGGGGAGTCCAGAAAATATTTCGGACTCCCCTTCTACATTCGTCGGAGTGACTGGATTCGAACCAGCGACCCCCACAACCCCATTGTGATGCGCTACCAGGCTGCGCTACACCCCGAATGCGGGGGCAAAGATACTGCAATATTTTATGGATTGCAAAAATATCCCGATTTTTTGGGACATCTGCCATACCGGGCCTTCCTACAAGAGAAAGTGCTAACTTGTTTACCGATAAAACGCTAGTTAAACCAATCCCATACCACTCCGAAACGGACCACCGGATCGAGGTACGGATAATAAGGAGCCGAGAAATAGTTCTTGTCCTTGGATATAGTCGCCGCCAGGTTCTCCACTTTGAAGAATAAACGGGTGCGCCGTATCTTGGCTGACAAAGAAAAATCGACATATGGATAGTTCCCGATCTTTTGCTGCTTGGACAACGGCTGGAGGTTGTAGTCGGAAAGCAGCGGGTTGTACATCGGGGCGGCAAAAGCCGTATAATAGCGGAGGGTCAGCGCCGGCATCAGCGTGAGGGCCTTGCGGAATATTGAAAAATCGGCATATACAGACGAGCGTACCATAAATTCGGGCAGGGGCATCACTTCCGAACCGGAACTTACGTTCTGGTAAGTGAGCGTATTGTCCCAGCCGAACCAACCGAACCGGGAATCCCGTGAAATGGTAACAGCCAGTATCCGAACATTTCCGTCGTATTGGCGGGGTTGGCGCAGGGAATCAAAATATACATAGTTGCCGATATCGGTAAAGCTGACTTTGGCATTGAAAAATTTATCGCTGTAAAGGTTCACCGCGATCTCGTTGGACTCTATCCGGTTAAAATCGTTGCTCCAGTTAAATTCGACGAACGAACTGCGGTAATACCGGGTATTGAGGGGCGCATAATACGACGAGTTTGTATACGACCCTTCGAGCCGGTTGCGGGGATCGAGCTGAACATAGCCCGAAAGCTGCAATATCCGGGACCCGGAGAACATCCCCGACAGACTGTAATCGAACCGCGCGTCAGCCCCGAAATATTTCATAGGACGCCATTTTCCCAAAAGATTGACCGACACAGTATTCCCCGATTCCTTGAACGGTACTTTTCGGCCTGCCAAAGGTCCCGGAAATTCATAGTTGGCTGTTTGGTACCGGATCATACCCTGGGCATATACATTCACCAAAGGAAAGTTCACTCCGGCCCCTGCTGCCAGATCCAAGGTGTTGAAATACGAACTGTCGGTATGGGCCGGGTCCGCATAAAGCCGGGAATCGTAATACGTCAACGATTTTTTCCCTACATCGCTATCCGAATTGGCAAATGCCGGGTCGTAATATTTATAAGTCAGGTGTTCGTATTTGATCTCGTTGAGCAGGCTGATGCGGAACGCATTGGGATTCTTTATCGAAGAATGGAACAGGTCATAAGACTGGGTCAGGAAAAAGCGGGTTCCTCCCAGGCGGTTGGCCGCCCGGTCGCTCCCGGAAGACAGGGAAACAGGCAAGGTCGACCGGTAGGAAAACTGCTCGTTGCCGGAGAGAAAGTATTCCATGCCCTGATCGGTAAGTCCGCCATTCTCATTAGCTGAAAGGTATTGGTACATCATATGCGAACGAACGATGTACCGGTACGATTTGGTATGGTAACTGAAAGTGGCGACCAATTGCCCGTGATGGGATTCTATATAGTTGTACAGCCCTTTGGTGCGCACACCGCGGAAACCCATCGAAAAATTGACCTGTTTTCCCACATTGGCCGCGAAATTGAAATCGAGGATCTGTCCCGTCATATTGGAAAAGACATTGGAATGGTACATGGCCTCGGACCATGGGGTTCGCACATCGTAATATTTCACCTGATCGGTCTTCCGGTAATACATGCTGCGCGAGCGGGCCCCGTATTCAGGAGTAAGCGAAGGCCCCTGGGAATAAACGAGGGGGGTGTACCCTTCCGCCAGGTTGGGAAATGGCATATAACCGTATTCATCCCGGCGTGTGGGGTTCATTTTGTAGAGTTTATAGATATTGAGTGTCGTATCCACATAGGTAGTATCGCCTCGGAGGTCTATGATCTTGTATACCTGTATAGAATCCTTATACCGGTTGGTATAAATTTTCCGGTCCCTCACAGAACGGCCGTCAGCACGGGCCGCGGAATCCTGGCGGTCCTGCTCTTCTTTGGTGAGGATTCTTTCCCCGAATGCGTTGAGCGTATCCAAGGAATTAGTCCCTCCGTAAAGGCTGTTGCGGTTATAAGGGTCATTTCGATTGTAGGGGTCATTGCGGTTGTACGAAGGGCGGTTTTGGGCACAGACCTGCTGCCCGCACCACATGCACCACAAAAAGCCGGCGCAAAGGATCGTTCTAAATATAACGGACAATCGGTTCATGGTGCAAAAATAGTTCATCCGTTCGGTATGTCGGCACTCCCGGGCATACAAAATTACAGGGCATCCTCATTGTCCTTCCATATCCTCTTCCCCGCTTTCGACGATCGTGGTATCTGCCTCCTTTTCATCGAAAAGTTTTTGGGATATATTCATCAGGGTCGGGACCGAAAAAGAGTTTCGCGCCTGATTCTCCAGGATAACGATCGTCATGTTCTCCTTGGGTACGCGCAAAAAGCGCCCCCTGTATCCATGCCACCACCCGTTGTGGTACACAATCTCGTGCCCTTGGTACTCGTAAAGCCTCCATCCATACCCATACGGATGTGCCTGGTCCGTATAGTTGGTGTATGCCTTTTGCTGCCATTCGGGAGGGAGCAGAAAACCGTTCCGAAGGGCCAAGTCAAAACAAAGCATATCCTGCACCGTCGAATAGACCCCTTTATCGCCCAGTACCCCGTCCAGGAAATTGAGGCTGTAAGGCGCACGCCGGGAAGTATATCCGGTAGTCATCTGTTCCGAGGTATGGAATTGTTCTTCGGTACAAAAGAAAGTATGCTTCATTCCCACAGGCTCGAAAATGTTCTTCCGTACCCATGGCGCGAACCCGTCGCCGGTAACATGCTCCACGATAGAGGCCAACAGGGCAAAATTGGTATTACAATATTGGTATTGGCGTCCCGGGGAAAAAACAGCCGCCGGCTTTTTCTTTATCATGATGGCCAGCATATCCTCGTTGCCCATCGGATCGGTACTGCCCCAGGCTGCGGCCGTAAAGCGGGTATAGTCGGGAAGCCCGCTGGTATGGGTGAGCAGCATTTCGACCGTCACTCCCGGCCGGGCAAACCCATCGAGGTATTTGCTCACCGGAGCTTTCAGGTCTATTTTTCCTTCCCGGGCCAACATCAGTACCGCCGTAGAAGTAATAGTCTTGGAAATGGAAGCCAACTGGAAACGGGAAGAGACGGTCAGTTTTTCTTTCGAGCGGAAATTGGAATATCCGTACGCTTTCATGAAGATCTTGTCGTCCTGAGCGAACAGCACCACCCCGTTGAACTGCCCCCGGACAGAACGGGCGATGAAATATTTGTCCACCGTCTTTATCTTTTCCGCATCGAAGGCCTTGTCGGGCAGGGCCACCCGGCGGTAAAGGTTCGTGGTATCTATATAGATAGACTTTACGATCTTGTCCCCCTCGGAAGGAAGGGAAAAGCCCGACAGGACGAACAGGACGAAAAAAAACAGGATTATGGTGAGTTTGCTTTTTGCCATGCGGTGTATTGAAAAAAGGGCGTGAGCCATTCACCGCCCCGACTTTCGCCAACAAATGTAATAAAGATAGATTTAAACTGTGGCGCCATAGCTTTTTTTTATAAATATTTAACTCCTAAACCATTATATCCCCCTACCTTTACTCTGGAAAACAAAGGGACACTGTCCCCACGGGCCGAAAAAAGCCCCGGAAGAAAACAGAAATATATACGAACTAAAAAATGAAATAATCATGAAAAAGAATGCAGCCGGAGTAGAACTCCACAACGAAAAAGTAGTCGAAAAACTCAACAAATTGCTTGCCGATTATCAAATCCATTACCAGAACCTGCGCGGTTTTCACTGGAACATCAAAGGACGTTCGTTCTTTACCCTTCATGCCATCTTCGAGCAGTACTATAACGAAGCTGCAGAACGGGTGGATGAACTGGCCGAAAGGATCCTGATGCTGGGTGGAACTCCGCTCCATACCTTCAAGGACTATCTGGACAACACTTCCCTGAAAGTGTACGAGAACGTAAGCGACGCCGACAAAGCCACGACCAGCCTGTTGAACGACATCAAATACCTGCTCAAATCGCACCGCGAAACCATCGAAGTGGCAGAAAAAGCGGGAGACGACGTGACCGTGGACATGATGACCGGTTACAACGGCGCGGACGAGAAGAAAGTATGGATGCTGTCCGCCTACCTGGCCTAACGGATTCTGCTCCCCCCACCGGAGAACAAAAAGGCTTGCCCGTTGGGCAAGCCTTTTTTATAGAATATTATTTAGCCTTTTACTATTCTTCGAGTGCCTTGTCGGTATCGGCTGTCAGCGTATCGAGCGTCTGCTGAAATTCGGCCCGGACCTGCTGCGCCTTTTGCTGGAAAGCGTTCACTTCCCGTATAATGGCTTTCTCGACCACTACCTCATCGGGCATCGTAAGGTACCAGTGGCTGATATAAGGCGCGATGATCAGCGCGACGATGGACGTGAGCTTTATCAGGATGTTCATCGACGGGCCAGAAGTGTCCTTGAATGGATCGCCTACGGTATCGCCCGTTACGGCCGCTTTATAGGCGTCGGATCCTTTTTTTTCCTCCACCCCGTTGACCACGACTCCTTTTTCAATGGATTTTTTGGCATTGTCCCACGCCCCGCCCGCATTGGACTGGAAGATACCCATCAGCACTCCGGACACGGTAATGCCTGCCAGCGTTCCTCCCAAAACCTCCGGGCCGAAGACGAATCCCACCACGATAGGCACCAGCAGGGCCATTGCCCCGGGGACCACCATTCCCCGCAGGGAAGCATAGGTGGAAATAGCTACGCACTTGTCGTAATCGGGCTCGGCCTTATATTCCATAATACCCGGTATCTCACGGAACTGGCGGCGCACCTCGTTGACCATTTCCATAGCCGCCGTCGATACGGCAAATATAGCCCGCGAGGAGAACACGAAGGGGATCATCGCACCGACAAACAATCCGGCCAGCACGTATGCATTGTAAATATCGATCCCATCTATTCCCGACAGTCCGACAAACCCGGCAAACAGCGCCAAAGAGGTCAGCGCCGCCGAAGCGATCGCAAAACCTTTCCCGGTAGCTGCCGTGGTATTTCCCACTGCATCGAGGATATCCGTCCGCTCGCGCACTTCCTGCGGGAGTCCGCTCATCTCGGCAATACCCCCGGCATTATCGGCCACCGGGCCGAAAGCGTCGATCGAAAGCTGCATCGCCGTAGTGGCCATCATCCCGGCGGCGGCAATACCCACTCCGTATAACCCCGCGAAATGGAACGAAAGGAAAATCCCCGCCGCCAGCACCAACACCGGAATGCAAGTGGATTCCATCCCCACGGCCAGCCCGTCGATGATGTTAGTGGCATGGCCGGTAGACGATTTTTCGACGATGGAGCGCACCGGGCGCCGCCCGATAGCGGTATAGTGCTCCGTCACCAAGCTGATAATAATTCCCACAGCCAATCCGGTGAGGATGGCCAACACCACCCCGCCGGAAGTGAACGTATCGCCTCGCAGGCTCATCACGGCATCCGGGAGAATGTATTTGGTTACAAATATGACAGCTACGGCCGTCAGCAGAATGGACACCCAGTTCCCCCGGTTGAGGGCTTTCTGGACGCTGTCCGTTTCTTTCTTTATAGAGACGAACCAGGAACCTATGTAAGAGAATACGATACCCATACCCGCGATAAGCATTGGGAGAAGCACCGCCTCGGGAATACCCTCGCCGTTGATTCTCACTTCCTGTCCGAGCACCATCGTGGCCAGGATCGTGGCTACGTACGATCCGAAAAGGTCGGCGCCCATTCCGGCCACGTCGCCCACATTGTCGCCTACGTTATCGGCGATCGTGGCCGGGTTGCGGGGATCGTCTTCCGGCTTGAATGCTTCCACTTTCCCGACCCGGTCGGCGCCTACGTCGGCGGCTTTAGTATAGATCCCTCCGCCCACACGGGCGAACAGGGCAATGGATTCCGCCCCTAAAGAAAATCCGGAGATCACTTCTATCGCTACCGACATGCCCTGGGCGGATTCGAAAGCGCCGAACAAATGGGCCAGCAGCAGGAATAACCCGCCCATACCCAGCACAGCCAGTCCCGTCACACCGAAGCCCATCACCGAACCGCCGGCAAAGGACACCTTAAGTGCTTTTACCAGGGAAGTCCGGGCGGCCTCCGTGGTGCGGACATTGGCCTTGGTCGCGATCCGCATTCCGAAATAACCGGCCAACGCAGAGCAAAACGCCCCTGCCAAAAAGCAAATGGCAATGATCCAACTGCTGCCCTCCCCGGAATATCCCAGAAAAGCCAACAGGACGGCTACGATAACAGCAAAGTAAGCGAGGACTTTCCATTCGGCTTTCAGGAAAGCCATGGCGCCGGATTCTATCTTGCGGGCCAGCCGGTGCATTTTTTCATCGCCCCAGGACTGTTTGCCGACCCAGACGGCCCGCACACCCATGATCAGAAGTCCGACCACTCCGAAAAGCGGTACGAGATAAAAGAGATTTTCCATAGTTCGTATGATTCTAAATCGTTTGGTCGTACAAAAATAGGAATTCCATTGGCCTTTTGGTCATTTTTGCGTTGATTATTAATGATTTTACCCTGTATTTTTCCTGTTTATCGCCTATTTTTCCCGGAAAAATCCGAAAACAGCCGGGCAAAACTTGTTTTTTCCCTACATTTGGAGCAATAATCCTCATTCATTGCACTCAATGAAAAAATCGACCCTTCGTTTGATCCTTGCCACGGCCGGCATCATCGTGATCGTTTATGGGCTTGCTTCCGGACGGCTGCAGGCGAGTTTCGAGCAGACCCCCTACTCCACCGGTTTCATCGTGGCCATCCTGCTGCTGTACGCCGGGGTAAATTTCTGGGCCTTTTTCCGGAAAAAGTCTTGAGCGTAAAACGAACATTTGATAGAAAAGAAAGCCTCAGGGAGGATGGAAATCCGAAAATTCCATTGGAAAAGATTCCTGAGCAGATATTTTCAAATACCTATTTGCACTTGTATTCATAATTTCAAATAATGTTTTAAACGTTCGTTTAAACCCTGGAAAGTATTTGCGATAAATCTATCGCCCGGGCAATAATGACTCCAAAAAATGCTGTTTTTTAAAAAGTTAACATTTAGAAAGACAATATAAACTGATGAACACCATGAAACGATCTTTACTATTGGCCGCATTTGCGGCTGCCGGGATGTGCGCCTGCACGCAATCCCCTCAGAATACCATCGAAGGGCATATAGACGGTCTCCAAAAGGGCGACCGTATTGTACTGGCCACCGGAACCCTTACCCAAACACCCGTTCCGACCGACAGCACTGTAGTCACACAGGACGGGAATTTCGTCCTCAAAACATCGGCTACAGATACTTACGCCTGTTTGTTGCTGCTCAAACCCGGTGAAAAACTCGACCCGGCCAACAATCCCTCCGCCGGCCTTTTCCTGGAAGGATACGCCGACCTGAAAGCCGAAGGGAATACCGAGGACTGGCGTTATCTCCAATTTTCCGGAGGGCTTTATTCCCTTCCGGCCATGAAAGAGATCAACGAATTGACAGCCAAAGGTCAAAGCATACAGAAAAAAGGGATGTCGGTTATGACCGCCGCCCGGGCCTATGCGGCTCAGGAAGGCTACGATCCGGACAGCCTGAAAGCAATGCAAGAAAAAGGCATGGCCCTTTTCAAAGAATCGAACGGCTTGTTCGCCCAGCGCAAACCGCTGGAGAGCGAACTGGCTAAAAATAACCCTGACATGGCCTATTCTGCCGAAATACTGCATTACGACTATGACATGATGAAGGACTTCGAAAAATACGATTCCACTTTCCTGGCCCTTTCGCCCCGCGTGCAGGCCAGCCCGGCCGGAAAAGCCGTGGCAGACTACATCACTGCCAAAAAATCCACTGAGATAGGGGCTACAGCTCCGGAATTTGCCCTGGAGGACATCGACGGAAATATGCTCCGTCTGTCCGACCTGCGCGGGAAATACGTGCTGGTGGATTTCTGGGGCACCTGGTGCGGGCCATGCCGGGCATCCACCCCATCGCTGGTCGAGCTGTACGGCAAACTCAAGGACAAAAACTTCGAAATGGTGAGCATCGCTACCAACGAGCGCAGCGACGATTACTGGAAAAAAGTGATCGAGGACGAACATATGACCTGGCGACACTTGAACGACAGCCATTCCGCAGTCGGGAAAGAAATACAACCCGCCTACGCCGTGATGGGTGTACCGTCCTGCTTTTTGATCGGGCCGGACGGAAAGATCGTGCTTAAAGGACATCCGATGGGGATCCTGGGGCAGGTAGAAGAAACCGTTGTCTCCGCTTTCGACGCAGCGAACCAAAAATAGCCCGGGGGCGATGAGAAAAACACTGCTCACATTGGCCGCCGTGTTGGGAATCTTTCCCTTGGTGTCCGGCCAAAGCATCATAAACGGCCGGGTGGAAGGAGCCACTTCTGCCGACAAGGTCTATACCGCTATTTTCAATTCGAAAGGCCTGCCCATACCCGTGGACAGCGCCCGTGTGGGCGACGACGGCCGCTTCTCCCTGAAAACGAACCTTTCGGGCACCGACGTACTGATCGTTACCCTGCCGAAAGAAGACAAACTGGCCATGGGCCGGGGGGCGTTCCGGGGAAAACTCTTCGGTATGTTCCTCGAGGGCGATAACGGCACGTACGATTTCGCAGCGGACAAAAACGGGAACGTGACGATCTCCGGCGGCATTTACGACGACGACAAATGGACGGCCGTGAAAAAAGCGACTTTGAGCCGTGGCCCTTACGAAGCGCTCCAAAAAGCGCAGGAAGATTTCGTTATTGAGAATCCCTCCCACTATGCCTACACAGCTTACGTGGTAGCTACCCGCCTGCGGGGAGGCGATATCACCGCGGAAAAAGCCGAAATCGCCTATGCCAACCTCGACGAACCCGTACGGGCCAGCCGCTACGGCAAAATCCTGGGCCAGGCCCTGGACGATGCGCGGAATTCCGCCCCGGGCATGCCGGCTCCGGCCTTTACCCTCACGGACAAGGACGGAAAGACCTTAAACCTGTCCGACTACCGGGGCAAGTATCTGCTGTTGGAGTTTTGGGGTTCCTGGTGCGGGCCGTGCCGGGCTACCAATCCGATGCTGGCACAACTTTATGCCAAATACAAAAACAAAGGATTCGACATCGTTTCGCTGGCCTGCCGGGAAACCTCGGAAAAGAACTGGCTGGCTGCTATCGCCAAAGACAACATGACGTGGACGCAGGTAAACACATCCGTCCAGCCGAACGCCGCCACGGGCCGGGAGATCATGGAAGAGTACAATATTTCCTATTTTCCCCAGAGTATCCTGATAGGCCCGGACGGGGTCATCGTAGACCGGGGCCATGCCCAGGATATCATGAAAGAGATCGGCCGGATTTTTAGCAAGAAATAGTCTTTTTTCTGAATCTTCCGGAGAAGCGCCGCCCGATAAAAGCGGGCGGCGCTTTTTCTGTTTTTTCGCTTTTGCGGAATGAACGTTCCGTCCGTGCCCTTTCCGGGGATCGGAAAAGACGGTTTTTAGCCCCAATTTTTGTTAAAATTTTCTCTGCCGAGGCAATTGTTTTTGAATTTTCAGTATTAATTAAAATCAGTTTTTGAATTTTCAGCACGAATTGCCCGCAAAAGCTATTCACTATGAAAAAATGAACGTTCATTCCGTTAAATCGACTTCCCTTAACTCACGGTAACGGGGGATACCGTACTTTTACTACCGTAGTAACTTTTTAATTCGAATAGAAAAAATGGAATCATTGAAAATAGGCAATCTGTGCGCAACCGTACCCATCGTCCAGGGAGGAATGGGCGTCGGGGTTTCCCTGTCAGGCCTGGCTTCGGCCGTGGCGGCCGAAGGAGGCGTGGGCGTGATATCGAGCGCAGGACTGGGCCTTCTATATCATAAAAACGACCCTGATTATTTTCAGGCGTCGATCATCGGGCTGAAAGAAGAACTGCGCAAGGCGCGGGAAAAAACGTCCGGCATCATCGGGGTGAACGTCATGGTGGCCCTGACCAATTTCGCGGACATGGTGCGCACCTCCATCGCAGAAAAAGCCCATGTGATCTTCTCGGGGGCAGGGTTGCCCTTGGATTTGCCGTCTTTTTTGCAAAAAGACAGTACGACCAAGCTTGTACCTATTGTCTCTTCCGCCCGGGCGGCCAAGCTGATCTGCGAGAAATGGAAAAACAATTACGACTATCTGCCGGACGCCGTGGTGGTGGAAGGCCCCAAAGCGGGCGGACACCTGGGCTATAAGGACCAACAGATAAACGACGAGAACTTTTCGCTCGAAAAAATCCTGCCCGAAGTGGTCGGACAGGTGCGGGAATTCGAACTGGCTACCGACCGAAAGATCCCGGTGATAGCCGCCGGAGGTATCTATACCGGCGAAGATATGTACCTGTCTCTTATACACATCTCCGAGCCCACGAGACTCGACGTCAT
>OWIO01001001.1_pt1 | contig 23460 bp, 25 predicted proteins | sample 1733011 | NCBI WGS metagenome assembly OWIO01 (sample SAMN05065779, study PRJEB22554) | human gut metagenome | biome: ENVO:2100002; feature: ENVO:00000062; material: ENVO:00002003 | host: Homo sapiens | place: USA | reverse complement strand
GTCGTGTCGAGCGTGGCGAAAAGCTTGTTCTCGGCAAAGACATCGGATTTGCTCAGCAGGTTCATCAGCGTAGATTTGCCCACGTTGGTATAACCTACCAACGCAATACGGACGGTCTTTCCCCGGTTCTTGCGCTGGGTAGCCATCTGGCGGTCTATCGTGCCCAATTTTTCTTTCAGCAGCGCGATACGGTCGCGGACGATACGCCGGTCGGTCTCGATCTCCGTCTCTCCCGGCCCACGCATACCGATACCTCCCCGCTGGCGCTCCAAGTGAGTCCACATACCCGTCAAACGTGGAAGCAGGTACTGGTACTGGGCCAGTTCCACCTGAGTGCGGGCATAGGATGTCTGAGCCCGGGCAGCGAATATATCGAGGATCAGGTTGGTTCGGTCGAGGATCTTGCGTTCGAGTTCCCGTTCGATATTGCGCAGCTGGCCGGCGGACAGTTCGTCGTCGAATATCACGACGTCCACTTCTTCCTGCTGGGCGATATAATTCTTTATTTCCTCCAGTTTTCCCGTCCCTACGAACGTACGGGGATTGGGCGTATCGACTTTCTGCCAGAAGCGCTTGACTACTTCAGCCCCGGCCGTTTCGGCCAAAAATTCGAGTTCGTCCAAGTATTCCGACAGTTTCTTTTCATCCTGCTGGGGCGTGACAAGGCCTACCAATACGGCCTTTTCATAAGATTGTTTGCTATGTTCTATCATTTTCGTTCCTCCCACTGTTTTTACCTGCCGGCATTTGTGCCGTACAGGGGTCTATCCAACGAATCAACCGGCATGGCAGTCCCGTTTTTGGAACGCTACGCCGGTATCCGCGTATTTATTTTCCGCCCTGCCGCTTTGGCAGGATGCGGATCAGAACTCCATCAGGAACCTTACCGGGTACCCATGGAGTTTTTCGATGCCTTTCAGGGCTTTGAGCTCCATCAGGAAAGAGAACTGGACTACTTCCCCGCCGGCTTTCTCGATGAGCTTCACCACTGCTTCGGCCGTACCCCCCGTCGCCAGCACATCGTCGTGGATAAGGACTTTATCCCCTTTCCGTATGGCATCGGTGTGTATCTCCAGGCTGTCGGTGCCGTATTCCAGATCGTAGGTCACGGACAGGGTATCGAAAGGCAGTTTTCCTTTTTTGCGTACCGGCACATACCCCACACCCAACTGGTGGGCGATGAGCGACCCGAAAAAGAATCCGCGGGATTCCACGGCAGCTACTTTGGTTACACCCAAACCTTTGACGTGGCCGCACAATTGTGCCAGGGCCTCGTTGGTCGCCTCCGGGCTGAGCAGCAGCGGGGTGATGTCGCGGAAGATAACCCCCTTTTTCGGGAAATCGTATATGTTGCGGATATAATTGCGCAAATCCATTTTCATGTTCTTATTTCTTGGTTTTAATCCTTTTTTCGTTTTTATTTCAAATGCGGGAAAGACGAGCCAGCAGGCAGAAATCGGCCAGCGTAAGGGCTGTCATAGCCTCTACCACCGGCACGGCGCGGGGCAATACGCACGGATCATGGCGGCCGCGGCCTTCTACGATCGCGGGACGCCCCTCGGTGTCTATCGTCTGCTGCGGGGAGACGATAGTCGCCACAGGCTTGAAGGCCACGCGGAAAACGATATCCATTCCGTTGGATATGCCTCCCTGTACCCCGCCCGAGCGGTTGGTGAGCGTGCGTCCACCTTCGGCGAACAAGTCGTTGTGCTCCGAACCCCGCATGGCGGAACCGGCGAAACCGCTCCCTATTTCGAAACCTTTGGAGGCCGGGATGCTCAGACAGGCGGCAGCCAGACGGGCTTCCATCCGGTCGAATATCGGCTCGCCCCAGCCGGCTGGCACTCCGCTGGCCACGCAGGTCACTACACCCCCTACGCTATCGCCCCGCGAGCGCACTTCGCGGATCAAAGCCTCCATTTCGGCGGCTTTGGCCGGATCGGGACAGCGGACTATGTTGCTGTCTATTTGCGAAAGGTCGTATTTCGTATAGTCGTCCCACAGGGTAATGCCCCCTACAGCGGAGACATAGGCCGTGATCTTTACGCCGAAGGGAAGCATTTGCGCCGCCAGGGCGCCCCCGGCTACACGGGCCGCCGTCTCCCGGGCCGAAGAACGGCCGCCGCCGCGGTGATCGCGCAGGCCGTATTTCTTGAAATACGTATAATCGGCATGGGAGGGGCGGAATTTGTCTTTCATCGCCGAGTAATCGGCCGAATACTGGTTCTCGTTGGGAATGACAAAACCGATAGGTACTCCGGTGGTCCGCCCTTCGAAAAGGCCGGAAAGGATGCGTACCGTATCGCTCTCCTTGCGCGGGGTGGAAACGGCGGACTGCCCGGGACGGCGGCGGTCCAGCGCATGCTGTACGGCCTTCAGGTCGATAGGCACTCCCGCAGGCACCCCGTCCAGGACGCCCCCGATGGCCTCGCCGTGCGATTCCCCGAAAGTAGTGAGGCGAAGGTGTTCGCCGAATGTATTTGCTGGCATGTTATTCGTTGTGTTTACCATTTTACCGGCTCCTTGCCCTTGGAGGCAAGGTAGTCGTTGGCCGCCTTGAAATGGCCGCAGCCGAACCATCCGCCGCGGTTGGCGCTCAGGGGGCTGGGATGGGCCGCTTCGAGCACCAAATGCTTGGTCTGGTCTATCAGGCGGGCCTTGCTGCGCGCATAGGCTCCCCACAGCAAAAATACGATGTTTTCTTTTTCGTCCGACACGGCGCGGATGACATTGTCGGTAAACTGCTCCCAGCCGCGTCCCTGGTGGGAACCAGGCAAGGCTTCCCGGACGGTGAGGGTGGCGTTGAGCAGCAACACCCCTTGCTGGGCCCACCGGTTGAGGCAGCCGGATGCCGGAACGGGGGCACCGGTCTCGCTCTGTATCTCCTTAAAGATATTCTGGAGGGACGGCGGGAAAGGAACGCCGTCGTTCACCGAAAAGCACAACCCGTGCGCCTGACCGTAACCATGGTACGGGTCCTGTCCGATGATGACCACTTTGAGTTGGTCCAGCGGGCACGTATCGAAAGCCGAGAAGATCTTTCCGGCCGGAGGGTATACCCGGGCGGTTTTATATTCATCCCGGACAAAATCCGTCAAGCGGACAAAATAATCCGAATCGAATTCTTTTTGCAATAGCCCCTGCCAATCCGGCGATATCCTTACGTTCATTTTTCCTCCTCCTTTTTTTCATGCTTGAGTTCCACCCCGCAGGTGTGGCAATACGGGAAATGGGCAAAGTTTTCCTCGCCGCAGTTCCAGCACTTGATATAGAGTTCCATCCCGCAATACGGGCAATGTTCGTACACTTTCGGGCCGCCTTCCCGGTATTCCCACGGTTTGACGTAGAAATCGCGGCCGCACGACGGGCACACATGGGCGTCGAAGGCGCGCTGGGCTACTTCCCCACGGATACGGCTCTGCCTTTCGGCGGCTTTTTGTTTCAGCTCCGCCCGCTTGCGCTCGACATAGGAGTTGATGTATTTGATGGCATAATACCCCAAGGCCAGCGTCAGCACCACCCCGACCCCGTAGCGGACATATCCCCCGAAACTGGGCAGATACGGCACCAAGGCAAAGAAGAACACATACAGCGAATACAGGGAGAAGCCCAGGAAAAGGGCTTTGTATTTGCTGTGGCGGAAGCGGATGAAAAACCATACCCCGAGCAGCAGCACCGGCAACGCGAAAAGCAGCCGGATGCCGAATATCTTGAGCTGGTAGGAGGTATAAGCGGACTCGTACCTTTCCCGGGCCAGGCGGTCTTGCTCTGCTTGGAGGGAGGCGATGTCCTGCCGGGCTTGCAGCACCGAATCGAAGGAGTTTTCCAAAGCCCGTAGCGCCGTTTTCTTCGTCTTTATCTCGGACAGGATACCGTCGATAGCCGCTGTACGGGAGAGTACCTGCCGGTCGTTGTCCTCCTTGCCCAGAGTGCGGCGCGTGGTGATCCAGTTGTCGAACGATTCTTTTTCCCGCTCGTAATCCTCCTGGGATACCCCGATCTCTTTTTCCGCATAAGCCATCCGCGAACGGAGCGAATCGGACACCAGCGACAGGGAATCTTCCCGGGCGTTCAGCCGGCCAACCTCCTGCCGGTCGGTAAAAGTATCGTATTCGGGCGGACGCACGGACGATCCGAGATCGTACAGCACGGAATAAGACAATAGGATCAGGAAAAGGGCCAGTACGATCGCCACCGCCCAGTTGACCAGCGAGCGGGTGCGGTTGATCTTGTTTTCGTTCGGTTCCATATTCTTAAGAGGCTACTTTTTTCGGAAAGCTATTCGGCGCTGCCGAGCAGGGGGTTGTCCTGGCCGGGGGACAGCGTCTCTCCCGGAGCGATCTCCTCCTCGAAACTCTTGTTTTCCTTGAGTACCCGCTGGGCGTTGACGGCCTCCCACAACAGGTCTTTCAGCCATACGAGCCCCATACCCGTCACGGCGGAAATGAACACGTGCGGCACGTCCCGGGGAAGCACGGCCTCGATCTTCTCCATCCCCTGCCCGTCCAGGATATCGCTTTTGCTGATGGCCAGCACGCGGGATTTATCCAGCAACTCGGGATTGTATTTTTCCAGTTCATTCAGCAGGATACCATATTCTTTCAGCACGTCCTCGCTGTCGGCCGGGATCATGAACAGGAGCGTCGAATTGCGCTCGATATGACGCAAGAAGCGATGCCCCAATCCTTTTCCCTCGGCCGCCCCTTCGATAATGCCCGGAATATCGGCCATCACGAAACTGAGTCCGTCCCGGTAGGACACGATACCCAGGTTGGGGGTCAGGGTGGTAAACGGGTAATCGCCTATTTCCGGCTTGGCTGCTGTCAGGGCCGCCAGCAGGGTAGATTTTCCGGCGTTCGGGAAACCGACCAGGCCCACGTCGGCCAGTACTTTCAGTTCCATCACGACCCACCCTTCCTGTCCGGGCGTACCGGGCTGGGCATAACGGGGAGTCTGGTTGGTGGACGAGCGGAAATGCCAGTTGCCCAGCCCGCCGCGGCCGCCTTTCTTGACGACGATGCGCTGTCCGTCCTCAAGTATCTCGCCGATCAGTTCCTTGGTTTCCGCATCGCGGATGACCGTCCCGATAGGCACCTGGATGATCTCATCGCGGCCGTCCGCCCCGAAAGAGCGGCTGCGGTGGCCGTTTTCGCCGTGCCCGGCCTTGACATGTCGCTGGAAGCGCAAATGCTGAAGTGTCCACAGGTGGGAGTTGCCCTCGACGATCACATGACCGCCCCGGCCGCCGTCGCCGCCGTCCGGGCCTCCTTTGGGTATGTATTTTTCCCGGCGCAGGTGTGCCGAGCCGGCGCCCCCGTTGCCGGAGGTCAGGTGTATCTTGACGTAATCTACGAAATTGTTCTCTGCCATCGTTGTATCCTTTTTTTATATCCGTAAAACCGGTTCGCGCAAAGGTAGTGAATTTCCCCGTCTAAATATTGCGGGTAAGCACCCTCACGATCTTGGAATCCCAGAAAAATTCCTTGGCGATGATCCGCAGGATGGTATAGGACGGCACCGCGATAATCATGCCGACGATGCCGAACAGCGTGCCGCCGATCAGGGTGACGGTAAATATTTCCAGCGGGTGCGCCTTGACCGAAGCGGAATAGACGAACGGTTGGGTGACGAAATTGTCGAACAGTTGAATGCCGATAAATCCTGCCAGTATCCACAGCGTGGTGGGGATCAGTTCCCCCACGGGCATGGCCAGGTTGCTGAGCATCGACAGGGATACCAGCAGCGTACCCCCCATCAGCGGGCCGAGGTACGGTACGATATTGAGCAGGGCCACGAAAAAGGCAATGATCACCGGATTGTGTATCCCAAAGCACAATAGCAGCACCAGCGTGAGCAAAAATATGGAAGTCTGCTGCACGAACAGCCCCAATATATAGCGGGAAAGCAGGCTCTGGGTCTTTTCCATCATATCGGACACATTGGCCTGCACGCCGTCCGGCACTACGGACAGGATGAACGAAGACACCCGGTTGCGTTCTTTAAGGAAAAAGAACATAAAGAACACCACCGCAAATATCAGGGTGAACAGGGAACCGATGGAAGAGACCACCGAATTCAGGAAGTCCGAAATGAAGGAAAAGTCTATATTGCTGATGTAATCGGTGGTCAGTTCCGGAACGGAACCGATAATGCCGTACTGCATCAACATATTAACCACATTGTGGTAGATGAGCATCACATTCTCTTTCGCTTTGGTCGCATCGAACAGGGACAGGTTCTCGGCCTGTGCCGACACCAGCGGCACGATCAGGCTGAGCGCACCCACGAACAGGGCCACCATCAGCACCATCACAGCCAGCACCGCCAGCACGTTCGGGATCCGGAAACGCCCGATATGGAGCCGCTCCAGAAAATCGACTGCAGGAGCCGCCATCAGCGAGAACACCGAGGCGATGGCTATGTACAGGAAGAGGGAGCGCACAGCCCACAGGAATCCTATCAGCAGAGCCAGGGCGATCAGGAAGAACACCCGTTTGACGAACTTATCCTTCAGCATATCCATAGTTAGGGTTATTACAGAAAGTAAATTTACACATTTCCGGCAAACCCCTGCCGTTTTCTTAAAAAAATGCCCAAAATTATTAACCCGGAACTATTTTTTGCCCTCGGGGTTATTGTGTACCTTTGCACCCCTTCCTAAAAAGAGGAAGTTAAAAGACCGAAAAAATTATGGGAGCATACCTCGCAGAATACGCAAAACAGTTCCGCCCGAACATCCGCCTGGCCGCACCGGTGATGTTCGGACAGGCCGCCAATGTATTCGTAGGCCTGGTGGACAATTACATGGTGGCCCGCATCGGAGGGGCCGAAGGTCAGACCGCCCTGGCAGCCGGTGCGGCGGCCAACGCCGTCTTCATCCTGGTGCTGCTGATGGGTACCGGTATATCGTGCGGTATGACCCCGCTCGTATCGTATTCCCATGCCGCGAACGACCGGGGAGAGATCCGCAATATCCTGCGCAACGGGTTCGTGATGAACCTGATCGTCGGGATCGCCTTCGCCCTGCTCATCTATTTCATCGCCCCCATCCTGCAACACCCTGCCCTGGGACAGACCGAAGCGGTGGGCCGATTGGCCGTGCCCTACCTGCGCATCGTGGGCTTCTCCCTCATTCCGGTGATGATATTCCAAAGCTACAAGCAGTTGGCCGACGGCATGTCCAACACCTGGCCGGGGATGCTGGCGCTGATCCTGGCCAATGGGATAAATGTGGCAGGCAACTACGCGTTCATCTACGGGAACTGGGGCGCCCCGCGCCTGGGACTCGAAGGGGCCGCTTGGGGGACGTTCATTTCCCGTGTCTGCCTGATATTCATCGTCATCGCCGTGCTGCATTTCCGTCCCGCCTTCCGCCCGTACGTGTGGATGAACATGTTCCGGGACATCAAGGCCCGGATGATCAAAAAAATATTATCGATCGGCGTGCCTACCGGACTGCAGATGTTGTTCGAGGTGGGCTTGTTCAGTACCTGTGCCATCCTGGCCGGGCGCTTTGGTGAAGCCTCGCTGGCCGCACACCAGATCGTCGGACAAATGACCGGGTTCACTTACACTTTCGTGTCGGGACTGGCCGTAGCGGCTACGATCCGGGTGAGCTATTACTTGGGTAAAAAAGACCTGACGAACCTGCGCCTGGCGGCTTCGAGCCTGACGGTAAGCGTCCTGCTGCTCATGGCTATATTTGCCGGAGGATACATCGCTTTCCGGGAGGCTATCCCGCGCTTTTTCATCGATTCTCAGGAGCTGATATCCATTGCTGCCCCGCTGTTCATCATAGCGGCGGTATTCCAGGTGTTCGACGGCTTGCAAGTGGTTTGTCAGGGCGCCCTGCGCGGAATGTGCGACGTGAAGATACCCACGGTGATCACCGCCGTAGGCTATTGGGTAGTCGCTTTCCCGCTGGCCATCCTGCTGTCTGTCCATTTCGGGATGAAAACCACCGGAATTTGGATCGGCATCGCTGTGGGCTTGGTATTTTGCGCGATAATGCTTACCTTTAGGCTCTGGAATCAAATCAAAAAATTGAAAGCATGAACTTACCGGAATTCCTCCTGGGGGACAACACCGATTACGACGATTCGATCTTCGTCATCCATACACAGTACCCGCGATTCATCATCGACCTGACCAACGAAGACGTGGAATGGCTCGACGATGTGAGCGAGGAAGACCCGGCCGAACTGGCTGAAGAGGCTGAACGCCTTTTCGTGGCCGCTTCCGAATTCTACGACCGGGAGGTGGAGCGTATAGAAAAAAGCCTCTGACGCCCGTCACACCTGAAATTTTTCCGATTTTATTCCGTTCCAGGGCTGTCCCGGAGGGTTTTTCATGGACTTCCCCGATGGGAATATTCCTGTCGGAAAAGTTATCGGAATTTGCCGTTTCTTTTTATTGGCTATATTTGCCCCCGAAAAAATCAACTCAAACCTGAATAACCATGGATTTCACAATAGCTATCGATCAGTCTACCTGCATAAAATGCGGCAGGTGCGTCCGGGTGTGTCCCTCGGTCATTTTCTTCCAGAGGGAACCCAAAGCAAAAGTATCCGTCCACCAGATCAAAAACTGCATCCTCTGCGGACATTGCGTAGCGGTATGCCCCACCGATTCGGTGGAACACTCTACCTTCCCGGCTGAAAAAGTGCATAAGATCGACCGCAAGGAATTGCCTACGCCGGAGCAGATGATGCTGCTGTGCAAGGCACGCCGCTCCAACCGGGCCTTTTCGGACAAACCTGTTCCGGAAGCTATACTGGACGAAATACTCGAAGCCGCACACCGCGCCCCAACAGCCAGCAACCGGCAGGAAGTCGAATTCACCCTGGTGACCGACCCGGAAATACTGCACCGGATATCGGCCCTGACCATCGACGGGTTCGCCTCGATCGTCAAAACGCTGAAAAACCCTATCCTCAAACCGTTCCTGAAGCGGTTCAAACCGGACGCCTATAAGGCCCTCCCGCGCTTCCACCGCCTGGTCAAGGAATTCAACCGGGGGAACGACTTGATCCTGCGCAAGGCTACCGCCCTGATCCTCATCCATACCCCGAAAACCAACCAGTTCGGGAACCAGGACGCCAACCTGGCCTACCAGAACGGTTCGCTGATGGCCGAAAGCCTCGGTGTAGCGCAATTCTATACGGGATTCGTCTGCGCCGCTATCCAGCGGGACAAAAAGGAACAGGTGGCTAAACTGCTGGGCATAGACGGTACGGTCCATGCCGGAATGGCCTTGGCAATGCCATCTTTCAAATACCCTAAGTACATCGACAAAAAGGACATAAAGGTCCGTCGTTTTTAACCGACGCCTTTGCCGATTAAAAATTATTCCCGGTCCATAAGGAATCCGGGAAGAGTTTTATTGCATTTCCATGCATTTTTCGTACTTTTGGGGATACGGAAAACGGCCCCGGCCGATTCCGGGCAATTCATGAAAAAAACATTCTAACTCTTAAAACCATGAGTCTGGAAACCAAAATAATGGAAGGGATCAAAGAGGCGATGAAATCCAAGGACAAAGTCGCGCTCGAATCCCTGCGTGCCGTAAAATCGGCCATCCTGTTGGAAAAAACGTCGTCGGCACACGCCGATCTGGACGAAGCCGCCGAAATGAAAATCCTGCAAAAACTGGTAAAACAGCGCAAAGAATCCGCCGCCATTTACATCGAACAGAACCGGCAGGACCTGGCCGATGCGGAGTTGGAACAGGCAGCCGTGATCGAGCGTTACCTACCGGAACAGATGAGCGCGGAAAAACTGGAGGAAGAGATAGCGAAGATCATCGCACAAACCGGAGCCTCCTCCCCGGCCGACATGGGCAAAGTCATGGGCATAGCCTCCAAAGCCCTGTCCGGAAAAGCGGAGGGAAAGGCCATCGCCGACACGGTAAAGCGACTGCTGAGCCGGTAATTTGCTAAAAAAATACTAAAAACGACCCTGTAGCGAAGCCAAATGGCAATAAACTCTTAAAGTTGTTTTTTTATTTAAAGATATTGCCTAAAATTGCATCGCTCAATCGCGCATAACCATATGTTTAAAAGAACCCTCGTATTGCTCTGCGGAGCCGTGGCATTCGCTTCCTGCCTGAAAACTTCTTCACAGGACGATACGTATAATTTCATTAAGGAGGCCGACACCGAAGGTATCGAACTTTTCATGCGCTCCTACAAAGTAGTGAACGACGGAGAATTTCCCGAACTGGTAAAAACAGACCTGGACGACCCACAGAACATGTGGAATACCCGCCGTACGCAGGAGATCACAGACAATGTTCCTTACGATGCATTGATAGGACATGCTTTTGCCGATACAGCAACGGTGAAACTGGTGACCGGCGCCGGCGATACGGTGGATGTGGAGTCCGGGGTGTGGGTATATGTGAACAAACGCGGAGTAACGACCGAACGGCCTGTCGATTCCTGTTCCGTACTGATGACGTACACCGGGTTGCTGCTCAATGACAATATATTTGAAATAGCCCCCGCCCCCCGTGAATTGTATTTATACGACAATACAATACTCGGACTGCGTTTGGGAATGAAATATTTTGAACCTGGCCACCTGGTAACAGAAACGATCACGCCCGAACCCAATGAGGACGGCACCCAGGACCCCCCTTACGACCAGGATGTTTGGAAAGACGGTGGTCAGGGATGGATCATGATCCCTTCGAGAGTTGCTTACGGGAATGTCCTTTCCAGCTCTATTCCGCCGAATTCCGTATTGATATTTCTGGTCGATCTCTATTCCATTGCCAAATACCCGGTCGTGGAAACAGGCGACGCCAAGATCATCCGCCTGGGAGGAAAAGGACAATCCGAACTTTGGCTGAATACCCCGCCGGCCAATAAAACGATAAAACTGAAAAAATAATTCCCGATGTTTTTCGGCAAAAAGATCATACGTTTCATAGCTCCCGCTTTCCTTGCGGGAGTTATTCTTTTTGCGGCCGGTTCCTGTGGAAAGAACATTGACAATTCGGTCAAACAGCTAGGGATAGACCGGAAAAAGATCGCCGATTTTCTCGATACATACTGCCTGACCCCGGAAGGCGAACTTGTCCCGATAGAACGGGCGGCGATCACCCAAACAACCGTTATGACCCTGGAAAACGAAGGGGAAGGCCCGGAAAGCCCCGTATTGCCGGAAGGATATATTCCCCTGACTGATACAGCAAAGGCCACTTCAACCGGCGGAAACGTATATATCATCCATTTGAAAGAGGGGACTGGGGTCACTCCTACTCAAAAAACGAAAGTACTCATCCGCTATACCGGCTATTATTTAGAAGGTCTCACGGAATTCGACAGTACGGAAAACGGCACAGAACCTTATGCGACCTGGATTTCAGGAGTTATAACCGGAGTAAGCGATGGGCTGCGGGCCATGAAAACGGGCACGTTGAACGAAGCGGACGGGCAGTATGAGAATCCAGGTGAAGCATGGATCATCATGCCCTCTACCCTGGGGTTTGGCAGCGAAGGAAAAACCGATCCCGTCGTCCCCCCAAACACCTGCCTGGTCTATCGTATGACTTTGTACGGCATAATCCAGCAAAGTAACTGAGCCTCCTTTCCTTTTCCATTTCAATCCCTTTTCTGTTTTCTGCCCGTTTCCGCAAAAAAGAGCGAAAAAAATTTGCTTATGCGGGGGGATAAGGTTACTTTTGTGCTTAGGTGTGGTAGCAAAGATATGTATGGATAAAAATCTCGAAATAATTGAGAGGCTGAGCCAAGCAGTCCGGGTTGTACGAGAAAATTCCGAGTATCTGCGTTATGAAAACCTAAAACTTAAGCAGGAATTGGAAGCTTTGAAAGCCGAGAAAGAACGTTTGAGTGAATCTTTGAAAGAAAAACAGGAGGAATTGCGCGTCGCAAAACTGGCCGGGAGTGTCCGGGAAGGCTCGAATACCGATGCCCTGCGCCAGCAGATCACACGCCTGATCAAGGATATAGACAAGAGTATTGCCTTTATATCCGAACAGAAAAAGGCCTAAGGCGAAGCGCAGTCCCATGAACCGATAAAACGGAACCGGAATACGTAAAATGGCCGAAGAAAATCTGAAAATAAATGTTTTCATAGCCGATGAAAAATACGCGATCCTGATTCCGAGGAATGAAGACCAATCGGACGAAGAAGAGATCATTCGCCGTTCGGCTAAAAGAGTCAATGATGCCATCCGCGAATTGGAAAGTGCGCAGAAAGGTATCACCCGTGTCAATTCACTTGCCATGGTGGCTCTGCAGCTGGCTGTAAATCTGAGCAAACTATCCGCAGCCCGGGATATTCGGGAAAATGAGACAGAAAGGGCCTTAAAAGCCCTTGAAAGCGAGTTGGGCGCGGAAGTGAAACGGATAAACGAACAAGTTTTAACAGAAAATAAGGAATAGTAAAACAGACGTTACAAACGATATTCCTGCATAGGTTCTAAGTTATTTGAGTAAATTCAACAAATTGTTTCGTTAAAGAAGCAGGTTGATGATGCCAAGAGGGAGTACACCGGAAACGGCCCGCCCTTAAAAGGCGACAGTACGGCTCTGATCATCATCACGGTTTCAATTCCTGGACTTTCCAGAATTTACTTTCACAAACTCCACAGAACTTATGCAGGTTTTTTATATCATTACAACACCATGACAAACTGGATAATATATTCAATCGCAGGAGCGGCAGCCGGGGCTCTGATCGTATGGGGCATTACTTTGCTCAACCGCCGGCGCGTGATGCGGGAAACCGCCAAAATGGTCAGCGAAGCGCGAAAAGAAGCTGATGTTCTTATTAAAGAGGCTAATTTGGAGGCTGAATCCATAAAAAAGGATAAAATCTTACAAGCCAAGGAAAAATTCATCGAGCTCAAAGCCGAGCACGAAAAAATCATCAACCAGAAAAACCGCAAAATCGCCGAATCTGAACAGCGGACTACCCAAAAAGAAGCCCGTTTATCGCAAATGATAGAAGAGCAAAAGAAGAAAGAGCGCCAGCTCGACTCAAGTATTGCGGACAACGAGAAACTTTCCGAAAAATTGACGCGCCGCAACGAAGAACTGGAGCGGCTGCACAACATACGGGTGGAAAAACTGGAAGAGATATCCGGCTATTCCGCAGAAAAGGCTAAGGAGGAACTCTTCAACTCCCTGAAAGAAGAGGCCCGCGCCAATGCGATGCAGCATATTCAGGAGACCATCGACGAGGCAAAACTCACGGCAAAAAACGAAGCCAAAAAAATCGTTATACAGACTATCCAACGAACCGCTACGGAGGATGCTATCGAAAACAGCGTCTCTACTTTCAACATCGAATCGGACGATATCAAGGGCCGCATCATCGGTCGTGAGGGCCGCAATATCCGGGCCCTCGAAGCCGCTACCGGTGTAGAAATCATCGTAGACGACACTCCGGAAGCGATCATCCTGTCCTGCTTCGATCCTGTGCGCCGGGAGATAGCCCGTCTGTCTCTGCATAAACTGGTTACCGACGGGCGCATACACCCGGCCCGTATCGAAGAGGTCGTAGCCAAAACCCGCAAACAGATCGAGGACGAGATCATTTCCACCGGCAAGAAAACAGCGATCGACCTGGGCATACATGGGTTGCATCCCGAACTGATAAAAGTCATCGGGCGGATGAAATACCGTTCTTCCTATGGGCAAAACCTGCTCCAGCACTCGCGCGAAGTGGCCAACCTGGCAGCAACGATGGCGGCCGAACTCGGCCTAAACGCTAAGCTGGCCAAACGGGCCGGACTATTGCACGACATCGGAAAAGTGCCCGACACCGAATCCGAAACCCCACATGCAATCCTGGGTATGGAATGGGCCGAGAAATACGGCGAACAACCCGAAGTATGCAATGCAATCGGCTCCCACCACGACGAAGTCGAGATGAAGACCCTGCTTGCCCCTATCATTCAGGTATGCGACGCCATATCGGGAGCCCGTCCGGGAGCCCGCCGCCAGGTGGTGGAAAGCTACCTCCAGCGTCTTCGGGAACTCGAGGAGATGGCGTTGAGCTTCGATGGGGTCATAAAAGCCTATGCTATCCAGGCCGGACGTGAACTGCGCGTAATTGTGGAAAGCGATAAGGTTTCCGATCAGCAGGCATCTGAAATATCGTACCAGATATCCCAGAAAATACAGAATGAAATGACCTATCCCGGACAGGTTCGGGTGATCGTGATCCGCGAAACCCGCGCGGTGAACGTGGCCAAATAGGAAAATAAAACCTTTTAAAAAAGGCCGCAGTAAAAATTGCGGCCTTTTTTATTTGTTTTCCAGGGAACCTATAGCTCTGTAAACCAATAGCATTTAAAAAATTCCTAATAGAAACGCCTTTGGTTAAATAATATTTAAAAAAGTAGCTTCCTGACGATAAATTACATATTTTTATAGAACAATCAATCAGTCACTCAATAGCATGAAAAAATTATTACGTGTCTGGTATCTGCCTGTCCTGCTGGTACTGACATTTGTACAATCCGGATTTGCACAATCGGGCAATGCGGAAGCTATCCTCAGGACACTGAACGACCCGAAAGATAAAAATGTGGTAGTAGCCGCGCATCGGGGCGACTGGCGGAATTATCCGGAAAATTCGCTGCCCGGCATCGAAAGTGCCATCAAAATGGGGGCCGATATTGTGGAGATCGATCTGGCGATGACCAGCGACAGCGTATTGGTTCTTATGCATGACAGAAGCGTAAACCGTACGACAAACGGGCAGGGGGCAGTTATCTCTTACTCTCTCGATTCCCTACGAAAACTGAACCTAAAAAACCATAATGGAACAATCACAGAATACACCGTTCCGACTTTTGAAGAAGTAATGTTGCTTTGCAAGGACAAAGTCATTGTCAACGTGGACAAAGGATTCCAATACTACGACAAGGTTCACGATATCCTGAAGAAAACCGGCACGACGCGCCAGGCATTGATCAAAAGCGGACATTCAGCCGACAAAATAAAAAGCATACTGAGCCAATATCCCGGAGAACAAATGATGTATATGCCCATTATTGACTTCCGTTTCGACAAAGCCGGAGATATTCTGGATGGGTATCTGAAAAACACGCCTGTGATTGCTTACGAAGTGGTTTTCAAGGAATATACCCCAGAAATGAAAGAGGTCTTCAAAAAGATACAGAAAAGCGGGGCCCGCATCTGGGTGAATACCATGTGGAATTCCCTCTGCGGGATGAACGACGATATGGCCCTGGAAGATCCTGATGCCGTGTATGGTAAATTCCTGAAAGAAGGGGCTACTATCTTCCAGACGGATCGGCCGGAACTGATGGTCGATTATCTGCGGGAAAAAGGATTGCACAGATAAATCCGGATTTTAAACAATCGTTCTCAGCATTGGGGATAGAAATAAAACCACTCGGAAAAACAGGCTTCGATACGCTTTTTGAAGCTTTCGACCATGCTTTCGCTGAATATGAAGTCCGGTTGGACAAAAGGCAGTTCCAAACCATGCTCAAAAGGCGTGGATTCGACCCTGATTTATCATTTGCAACCTTTGACGGCGATCGGATCATCGCTTTTACCTGTAACGGTATCGGGAATTTCAACGGAGTCCTTACCGCTTACGACACAGGCACAGGTACACTAAAAGATTACCGGGGACAAGGACTGGCCGCGAAGGTTTTCGAGCACTCCATACCCTATTTGAGGAAAGCCGGCATCGGCCAATATCTGCTGGAAGTATTGCAGCACAACGCGAAAGCCGTCTCCGTTTACCGGAATATCGGTTTTGAAACGACCCGCGAATTCAATTATTTCCGGCAAGAAAACCAAAAGATTCGCTTTGAAATAAAAGATATCCCCTATGTTATCAAACCTATCGACATAAACAATTATCATTTGATCTCCTCTTTTTGGGATTTCGAACCTTCCTGGCAGAACAGCCTTGAATCTATCCGGCGCTCTCCGGAAAGCTTCATCAGCCTGGGGGCTTTTGACGATAAAAAATTGGTGGGGTATTGCGTGTTCGAGCCAGCTTCGGGAGATATTACCCAAATAGGGGTTGACAAACCCTACCGCCGGAAAGGGATCGCCTCCTTATTGCTCCACAAGATGCTCGAATGGAACAAATGCAACTCTGTAAAAGCCATCAATACGGATATTGGCTGCGAATCGATAACCGGATTTTTGCAGGCGAAAAATATAGCGCTGGGAGGAAAGCAATTCGAAATGATGCGAAAAATATAACCGAATTCATCTATAACAAAAAAGGAAGGCCGTCAAGCCTTCCTTTTCTATTTTGAATATCGATATTAACGGCTAAAGAAGCTTTCCACGAACGCTTGCTTGTCGAAAGCCTGCAAGTGGTCGACCCCCTCGCCCACTCCGATGTATTTCACGGGGACTTTCAGTTGATCCGAAATACCGATCACGACGCCGCCTTTGGCCGTACCGTCCAGTTTGGTGACAGCCAGAGCCGTAATATCAGTCACGGCAGAGAACTGTTTGGCCTGTTCGAAAGCATTCTGCCCGGTCGAACCATCAAGAACCAGAAGGACTTCGTGCGGTGCATTGGGAACGACTTTTTGCATCACCCGTTTGATCTTTCCCAATTCGGTCATAAGGTTGACTTTATTGTGGAGCCGGCCCGCCGTATCGATGATCACTATGTCCGCTCCCTGGGCTTTGCCCGAAGAAACAGCATCGAACGCCACAGAGGCGGGATCGGAGCCCATCTGCTGGCGAACCATAGGCACTCCCGCCCTCTCGGCCCATACGGCCAATTGGTCTATGGCTGCCGCCCGGAACGTATCCGCAGCCCCCAGCACGACTTTATATCCGTGACGGGTAAATTGGGAGGCTAATTTGCCAATAGTGGTCGTTTTTCCCACACCGTTCACTCCTACAACCATCATCACGTACGGATTGCCATCGGGACGCTCAATGGAAAAATCGACCGGTTTACCGGAGTTATTTTCGGTAAGTAACGCACCGACCTCTTCGCGCAGGATCCGGTCCAGTTCGTCCGAACCGAGGTACTTGTCGCGTTCCACCCTATCCTTTACGCGGTCTATAATCTTCAGAGTCGTATCTATACCTACATCGGAGGATATAAGGGCCATTTCGAGCTCGTCCAGCACTTCGTCATCGATGGTGTCCCGGGCAGCTACAAAACGTTTTATTTTATCGAAGAACGAGGTCTTGGTCTTCTCCAGGCCTTTTTCCAAAGCTTCGCGGGAAGAAGCCTCTTCCTGCCGGCTATCCTCCTTTTTGTCCGAAGAAAATAACTTTCCGAATATTCCCATGCTTTATTTTTCCTTTTCTTTACTCTGATCCCAAAGGTAGCAAAAATACGACAAAAAGCCGCTTACTTTCCATAAGCGGCTTTGTTTTATGCGTAACGCTTTCGCGCGAAAACCTTACTTGCTCTTGAGCCAGGCGTCCACGTCGTCCCCGGGCATTACTTTCTCCACGAAAGTGTAAGCGCCCGTTTTGGGAGACTTGACCATCTTGATAACCTTCGTAAGTTTCTTGGTGGATGTCTGGAGTGTTGCGACGACTTTCTTTGCCATTTTCTTACAGTGTTTTAGCTGTTTATTTTATCTCCTTGTGTATGGTGTAACGGCGAAGTATCGGATTGTACTTCTTGAGTTCCAGACGGTCGGGAGTGTTCTTCTTGTTCTTGGTCGTGATATAGCGAGAAGTACCCGGCATACCCGATGCCTTGTGCTCTGTGCACTCCAGGATGACCTGTACGCGGTTGCCTTTTGCTTTCTTAGCCATTTGCTATATAATTTTTTGCTGTTGTTAAAACTTAAATGACGGCTTTCGCTTATTTGATGTAGCCTTTTTTCTCCACTTCGAGAAGGACGTTGTAAATCCCTTTCTTGTCGATGGTTTTAAGAGCCTTGGCGCATACCTTAAGCGTTATCCAACGGTCTTCTTCCGGGATATAAAAACGCTTCTTCCTCAGGTTGATGTTGAACCTGCGCTTGGTCTTATTCATAGCGTGGGATACGTTGTTTCCCACCAATGCCGTTTTACCGGTAAGATCACAAATTTTTGACATCTTTTTATTCTTTTATACTTTTATTCCTTGATCCTGTGCTACAAGTTTGCAGAGCGCAAAGTAACGAATTATTTATCACTCGGCCAAACGTAGAAACAATTTTTTGGGCAAAAAAACACCGCTTTTTACGCCTGTCACTCGGAAGGGATATTAAGCATGTAATCAGGAAGTTCCCTTAAATAGGTGAACTTTTTATTCACATGGTCCAGCATAGCATATACATGTTTCAAGCCATTCGTCAGGCAGATAATCCGTCCTTCGAGTTCCATATTGTACCGCACTGCCTGGTCCATCACTTCCTGCGTAATGGGCACCGACGGCGCTTTGCATTCCACCAAAATATCCGGGCGTCCCTGCCGGTCGTACAGTACTATGTCAGTACGGCGCACCAGACCGGGGCCTTTGAGTTTCCTTTCGACCGCCATCCGGGCTGCCGGATATCCTTTTTCCCGGAGCAGGTACATAATGAAATTTTGTCGGACCCATTCCTCGGGAGTAAGCCGGACGTATTTTTTTCGGATACCATCTAGAATATACGCGCCTTTTTCACTACTTTTGACCTCAAAAGAATATTCCGGCAAATTCAGCTTCTGCACAGTGATTCTGTTTATTTTACGCAGAAGCAAAGGTAACAAAAAACGATGAAACAGGATCTACAGATCGCCCAGATAAAAAAAGACATTCCGGTATCCCCGGCCCCGGTCTACCTGTTGATGGGTGAAGAACCTTTTTTCATCGAAACCCTCACCTCCTTTCTGGAGGACAACCTGCTCCCGGAAGAAGACCGGGCTTTCAATCAAACTGTTCTTTACGGCGCTTCGACCCACATAGGCGAGATCATGGACATCGCTGCCCGTTTTCCAATGGGAGCCGACCGGCAGGCGGTCATCGTACGGGAAGCCCAGGCGCTGGACTCGAAGATTGACAAACTCCTCCCTTATATAAGCTCCCCCTCCCCTACGACCGTCCTGGTGCTTTCCTACAAAGGCAAGAACATGGACAAACGAAAGACCCTATACAAAGAGATCCAAAAAAAAGGCGTAGTATTCGAAAGCCCGCGGGTATACGAGAGCGATATCCCGGCTTTTATCAAGGAGCAATTGGCGCTGTACGGACTGACATTGACCGGGAAAGCCATGCTGATGCTGGTCGAAAGCCTGGGCGCTGACTTGGGGCGTATCGCTTCAGAGATCCAAAAATTATCCATCGTGATCCCCCGGGGGACGGAGCTGCACCCCGAAGACGTAGAAAAATATATCGGAATATCGAGGAACTTCAACAATTTCGAGTTCCAGAAAGCTATTGCCTGCCGCGATGCGGCCAGAGCCGTCCGGATTGCCGAATACTTTTCCTCGAGCAAGGATTCCAACCCGCTGGCCAGCGTGGCAGTGCTATTCGGATTTTTCTCCAAACTGGTGTTGTACCACAACCTGGCGGACAAATCGCCCAACGCCGCCGCAGGAGCTTTAGGCGTCAATCCTTTCTTCGTAAAGGATTATGTACAAGCGTCCCTCCAATACAACCTCAAACAGAGTGTAAAAGCCATAGAGGTTCTGCGCGAGACGGACCTGAAATCCAAAGGCGTGGATGCCGGGGATATTACCCCGGCCGATATATATAAAGAACTGGTTTTTAAATTGATGAATCTATAAACAGCCATTGACCATGAAAAAAATCCTTTCCCTGTCTTTATTTGCCTGCCTGGCATTTCTGGCGGGATGTACCCCTCACCGGAGAAGCGACCTGGAGGAATCCGGCATGAAGGGAAAAATCAAGCAGATGACCGAACTGGTAAGCAACCAGTTGAATTCCGATAATTTTACCGAAGAAGACCCGACGGAAGAAAAAACGGAATACGACCTGATGAGGATCCTGGATTTCTACCCGAACGGCAACCTGAAAAGCCTGCGCCTGATCTCGGAAAATGGCACCTCCATCAAGAAATTCACATACGGTGCGGATTCCCTGTTGGCCGAAACGCAATATTTCGAACAGGGGAAACTGCTTTTCCACGAGATCTATACCTATAATTCCAAAGGATTTAAGGAAAGCATTGCCGTAAAAGATACTTTGGGGGTGCTGTTGCAAACCGTAAAGTTCAAATACGACAAAAAAGGCAACAAGATAGAGCAAACCGACCTGTTCCCTCAGGGCCAGAAAAAAGTCCAGCATTTCAAATACGACAACAAAGGACGCCTGACCCAAAAAACGACGGTGCAGAACGGAGTGAACTCTGATATCATAGAAACGTACCAATACGACGAGAACGGAAACCTGTCCAAAATCTCTTCGGAGGACAAAATGTTCGATTCTTACACTATGTCCCAGAAATTCCACTACAAAGAAACAGACAGCCAAGGTAATTGGACGTACCGCGAGACGGAAGGGTTCTCTCCCGGAAGCGAAAAAGGGAAGATCGTCCAGACTTGGGAACGCACGATCGAATATTATTGATGATACAAAAAATACGATAAGGCTATGCCACTGATCAAATCTATTTCCGGGATCCGGGGGACCATCGGAGGACGCACTGCGGACAACCTCACCCCGCTGGATACGGTAAAATTCACCTCCGCCTATGCCGGATGGCTGCTCAAAGAAAATAGAGGAAAGAAAAAACTAAAAGTAGTAATAGGCCGGGATGCCCGCATATCCGGGCCGATGGTTCATTCCCTGGTAGCAGCCACTCTTTCGGGCATGGGCATCGACGTAGTGGACCTTGGACTATCTACGACCCCGACGGTGGAAGTGATGGTCGTTTTCCATCAGGCAGACGGAGGCATCATCCTTACCGCCAGCCACAACCCTAAACAATGGAATGCCCTGAAACTCCTCAACGGTTCCGGGGAATTCCTCGACGCCGCACAAGGGGCCGAAGTGCTCCGGATGGCCGACGCGGACGACTATACATACGCCGAAGTGGACGACCTGGGGCAGGTAACCCCGGACGGCAAAGGCATCGAACGCCATATAGAAATGGTTCTCGCTCTGCCTACAGTAGATAAAGCCGCTATAGCCGCCGCTGGGTTCCGGATCGTAGTCGACGCGGTCAATTCCACGGGAGGAATCGCCATCCCCGCCCTGCTGCGGGCATTGGGAGTGACGGACATCACCGAACTCAACTGCCACCCCGACGGACAGTTCGCCCACAATCCGGAACCCCTGAAAGAAAACCTGGGGCAAATATGCGGGGTCGTAGCCGAAAAGAAGGCCGATATCGGTATCGTGGTCGATCCGGATGTGGACCGACTGGCCCTTATCGACGAGCGCGGGGAAATGTTCGGGGAAGAATATACTCTGGTAGCCATAGCCGATTATATCCTTTCACTCAAAAAAGGGAATACCGCCTCCAACCTATCCTCTTCGCGGGCACTGGCCGACGTGACAACGGCTCACGGGGGACATTACGAAGCGGCGGCTGTGGGGGAAGTGAACGTAGTGGCCCTAATGAAGAAGAACAACTGCGTGATCGGCGGCGAAGGCAATGGGGGGATCATCTACCCGGAATTGCACTACGGGCGCGATTCCCTGGTAGGCGTAGCCCTGATGCTGACCCACCTGGCCAAAAAGAAGGTGAAAATGTCCGAGCTTCGGGCTGCCCTTCCGGCCTACTTCATGAGCAAGACCAAGATCAGTCTTACCCCGGACATCGACGTGGACTCCATCCTGGAAAAGATGAAAGAAAAATACGCCCGCGAGCGTATCACCGACATCGACGGAGTGAAGATCGATTTTGCCCACAGCTGGGCGCATCTGCGCAAAAGCAACACCGAGCCCATTATCCGCATCTATACCGAAGCCCAAACGCAGGAAGAAGCCGACCGACTGGGGGAAACGATCCTTTCGGACATTCGCTCGATCTGCTAAGTTTAAACTAAAACGACAGGCATGCTCAATGGTCTGATATCCTATTACCTGCGCCGCCGCTACAAACGGGTGGAATATTTTTCCGCCCATGCACCAGCCCAGCAGGAGCGGATACTGGACTATCTGCTGAAAAAATGCCCGGATACGGCTTTCGGACGGGAGCACCGTGTAGAATCCGGCATGGGTTACGCAGAGTTTTCCCAAGCCGTCCCGGTACGCCGGTACGAGGATTTTTTTCCGTACATCGAGCGCTGTATGCGCGGGGAGGAAAACATCGTGTGGCCGGAGCGCATCCGCTATTTTTCCAAATCCTCGGGCACGACCAATGCCCAGAGCAAATACATTCCCGTAAGCCTTGAAGCGCTCAAAGAATGCCATTTTCTGGCCGCATACGACTTGATCACGACGTATCTGACCAACCACCCGGACTCCCGGCTATTCGCCGGAAGCGCCCTGCGGCTGGGAGGAAGCCTGCAAAAAAGCGCCGGGGAGATCCTTTCCGGTGACCTTTCGGCTATCCTGATGTCCAAAACCCCGGAATGGGCCGACCTGTATTCCACTCCAAAACGCTCCACAGCCCTCTTGGCGGACTGGAATGAGAAAATGCCCCGGATGGTGGAGGAAGTGATCCGGAAAAACGTCACTTCTCTGGCCGGAGTGCCTTCCTGGATGTTAGTGATGCTGGAAAAAGTACTGGAAGTAACGGGGGCCGACAACCTGTCGCAAGTATGGCCCGATCTGGAACTGTTCATGCACGGAGGCATCAATTTCACGCCTTACCAAGAAATATACCAGCGGCTGATCCCCTCCCCGGGTATGCGGTATTACGAGGTGTACAACGCTTCCGAAGGCTTTTTCGCTTTCCAGGATACACCCGACAGCAAGGAAATGCTGCTGATGACCTCCCACGGGATATTCTACGAATTCATCCCGATGACCGATTTCATGGCCGGGAAAATGAACGCTGTACCGCTGCGGGAAGTAAAGAAAAGCGTCAATTATGCGATGGTCATCTCCACCAATGGAGGCTTGTGGCGCTACCTGATCGGCGACACGGTACGTTTTACGTCCGTCGAGCCGTACCGGATTGTCATCACAGGGCGCACCAAACAGTTCATCAACGCGTTCGGCGAAGAATTGGTGATGGAAAACGCGGATACGGCACTCGCATACGCCTGTTCGCAAACCGGGGCCGGCATCCGGGAATACACCGCCGCGCCTGTATTTATGGAAATGGGCACGAAAGGGGCACACGAGTGGATCGTAGAATTTTCGACCCCACCGGCCGACATCGAACTCTTTACCGATGCGCTGGATGAGAAACTGAAAGAACTGAACTCCGATTACCGGGCCAAACGCTATTCCGACATCACGCTCCGCCGCCCGGTAGTGACCGTCGTACCCGAAGGGCTTTTCTACCGCTGGATGGAAATGCGGGGCAAAATGGGCGGACAGAACAAAGTCCCCCGGTTGGAAAATTCCCGCCTGTATGCGGACTGTCTCTTATACACATCTGACGCTGCCGACGATACTCCTTGTGTAGAT
>OWIO01000996.1_pt1 | contig 23512 bp, 15 predicted proteins | sample 1733011 | NCBI WGS metagenome assembly OWIO01 (sample SAMN05065779, study PRJEB22554) | human gut metagenome | biome: ENVO:2100002; feature: ENVO:00000062; material: ENVO:00002003 | host: Homo sapiens | place: USA | reverse complement strand
AAATCATTATGATAGCCAACTTTTTCTTGCGGACTTGGAATAGCCACATGAATATTGTCCAATAAGTTACCCTTTTCTCCCAAATTTGAATTTAAGACTAACATTTTAGAATCAATTCCTATCGTTCTCAATCCTAAATGTATTCTATGAGCAGCCCTAAATGCACCTCCTTGTCCTACAATAGAACTTAAATACAATACATCTATACTATTCATCCTTCTTTTAGATTGTGCTCTTTCCTTTAAATAGTAGCAAATTGAATGAGCTTCAGATATAATATTATCTATAGAATTCTCTGAGATTTTTCCATTAAGCAACAATTCTATTTCAATAGGAGAACAAGGATTGATAATTGAAGAAGATATTATTTCCACTTCATCTTTACAATCATACAAAGAATATGTTTTATTTAAGAAGGATATTCCTTCCCCAACCAAACAATTTAAATTACTATCTAATCTTTCAATAATAAATTTCAGAAATAAACTTTCCCTTTTAGATATTATCAATGAGTCTGAAATAATCTTCTTGGAAGATAGTTGTGGAACATATGAGAAACAACACTGCTTATCCTTTACAATATCATCAAAAGGCTCTATACATTCAATGTCTGGAAACTAAAATTACCCAAGACGATATTAACAAAGTGATATGGAAAGCGTGTGACACATTTAGAGGCGTGATTGACCCCAGCCAATACAAAGATTACATTCTCACCATGCTGTTTTTAAAATATGTAAGTGATGTAAATAAATCGAAGTATCAGGAATATCTTAAAAGGTATGAGGGTAATGAAGAACGCACCAAAAGAGCCATGCGTCATGAACGCTTTATCGTACCAGAGAACAGTACATTTGACTATTTATATGAACGCCGCAACGAAACAAATATCGGAGAATTAATAGATATCGCTCTTGCCGACCTCGAAAATGCTAACCGGGAAAAACTGAGTAGCGAAGATGGTAGTGGCATATTCCGCAATATAAGTTTTAATAGTAGTAATCTCGGAGAAGCCAAAGATAAAAACACCCGTCTGAAAAACCTACTCATCGATTTTTCTGACGAAAGGTTACAATTTGATGAATCACATTTGGAGAATAACGATGTAATTGGAGATGCTTATATGTATCTAATCGAGTATTTTGCAAGTGGTGCCGGGAAAAAAGCAGGTGAATTCTTTACTCCCAAAGAAGTATCGACTTTATTGGCCAAACTAACTAAAAGCAAGCCAGGAGCCAGAATTTGCGATCCAACGTGTGGTTCCGGTTCTTTGTTGATTAAAGCAGGGAAAGAGGTTGGAGGAGACAATTTCTCTCTTTACGGGCAAGAACTTAACGGTAGCACATGGGCTTTGGCAATGATGAATATGCTGTTACATGGTTTTGACAGTGCTACCATCCGTTGGGGTGATACGCTTCGAAATCCGAAACTTAAAGAAGGCGATGCGTTAATGAAGTTTGATACAGTTGTAGCCAATCCTCCGTTTTCTCTCGACAAATGGGGAGCCGATGAAGCCGCAAACGATCAATATAAACGTTTTTGGAGAGGTGTGCCTCCCAAAAGCAAAGGAGACTGGGCATTTATCAGTCACATGCTCGAAGTCGCATATGAAGGACATGGTAAAGTTGGGGTCGTAGCACCTCATGGCGTGCTATTCCGGGGAGCAAGCGAAGGAAAACTACGCCAAAAGACAATTGAAGAAAACTACTTGGAAGCAGTTATAGGTCTTCCGGCTAATCTGTTTTTTGGAACAGGTATCCCAGCAACGATTATAATATTCAATAAAGGGAAAAAGACAGATAATGTACTCTTCATTGATGCCAGTCGTGAATATGAGAATGGTAAGAACCAGAACAGGTTACGTAGTCAAGATATTGATCATATCGTTTCCACCTATCGTAAATTTACGGCAGGAGAACTATCATCAGGTGTAGCAGAAGATAAATATGCTTATGTGGCAACACGGGAAGAAATCGTTGAAAACGATTACAACCTTAATATACCTCGTTATGTAGATACCTACAAAGAAGAAGAGGAAATCGATATTGTAGCCGTGCAAAAGGAGATTGATTCGCTTGAAGCAGAACTTGCTGAAGTACAAACAAAGATGAAAGCTTATTTGAAAGAGTTAGGTTATTGACAAAAGAAAAACTAACAGATAATGAAAACAGAAGAAATTAAGCGCTTATTTTCCGACTTCGAGTCAGCTGCTTCAGAACTAGAAGGAGTAGAATGTTGGAGCGCTAGAGAAATACAGCACTTATTTGGATACAGTAAGTGGGAAAACTTTTCTAAAGTTATTGAAAAAGCAAAAGAATCGTGCAAAAATGCCGGTCAAGACACTGCTGATCATTTTCCTGACGTCAGGAAAACGATCGCTATGCCCAAAGGAGCCAAAAAAGAGATAGATGATATCCTTCTGACACGCTATGCCTGTTATCTGATTGCTCAAAATGGAGATTCACGAAAGGAACAAGTCGCTTTTGCGCAAACGTATTTTGCCGTCCAAACACGAAGAGCAGAGTTAATAGAGCAACGGTTACTGGAAGTAGAACGTGTAAAAGCTCGCATTAAATTACAAGAAACAGAAAAGCATCTTTCCGGCGTTCTATATGAACGCGGTGTAAATGATAAAGGGTTCGCAATTATTCGCTCCAAAGGCGACCAGGCTCTCTTTCGATTGAATACAGCACTCTTGAAACGCAAAATGGGAGTACCCGAAAAACGCCCCATAGCAGACTTTTTGCCGACTATCAGCATAAAAGCAAAAGACTTTGCTGCGGAAATGACAAGTGTCAATGTGCAAGCGAAAGATCTACATGGTGAAACATCTATATCTAAAGAACATGTTGATAATAATCTCGCTGTAAGAAAAATGCTTCTGGAAAGAGGTATTGTACCGGAAGATTTGCCTGTAGCGGAAGATATTAAAAAGGTAGAGCGTAGATTGGCGAGCGAACAGAAAAAGGTGTTGAATAAAAAGGTATCTGACTAAAATTAGGAATATGAAACATAAGAATATACCGAAAGGATATAAAGATTCACCGTTGGGGATTATTCCGAAGGAATGGGAGGTGAAAAGATTAGGAGAAATCTGTGATAAAATTACAGATGGGACTCATGGGACACCTCAGAAACAAAATTCAGGCAAACCTTTTTTAACAGCAATACATATTAAAGACGGATGGATAGACTATGACAATTGTTATTATCTAACAGAAAAAGATCATGAAGAAATTTACAAAAGATGCAATCCGCAATTCGGAGATATTTTAATGGTCAATATTGGTGCAGGTGTCTGTTCTGTTGCTATGAATAGAGTCAATTATGAATTTAGCCTTAAAAATGTAGCTCTTTTAAAACCCAATCTTCACTTTTGCACTGGTAAATACTTAGAATATATACTTCAATATAGAAAAAAGATTATTATAAGCTCACTATTAAATGGCGGTGCTCAACCATTTCTTGGTCTAGAAGATATATCAAAAATAAAAATAATAGTTCCACCGATTACTGAACAAAAAAAAATCGCCAAAATACTTAGTGTATGGGATGAAGCTATTGAAAAGCAGACCAAACTAATTAATGCGCTAACTCGCCGTAAACATGCCCTCTCGCAACAACTCCTCACAGGAGAAAAGCGTTTACCCGGATTTAATAGGAAATGGGAAAAAGTCACAATAAAGAAAATTGCAAAAGAAATAAAAACAAGAAATAAAAACAATAGAAATTTAGAAGTCTTATCCTGTACTAAATATGATGGACTTGTACCTTCATTGAAATATTTTGGTCGCCAAATATTCTCAAAGGACCTGAATCAATACAAAATTGCACCTAAATATTGCTTTGCATATGCTACTAATCACATTGAAGAAGGTTCAATTGGATACCAAGACTTGTACAACGAATCTCTAATCAGTCCAATGTATACAGTGTTTGAAACAAATAAAAATAAAGTTGATGACTTTTTCTTATATAAACTCCTAAAATCTCATCAATTTATATACATATATTCTACAATGATGGAAGGTTCTATAAATAGACGTGGCGGACTTAACTGGAGTAACTTTTCAACCATTAAATTTAACCTTCCACCAATGCAAGAACAAAAAGCTATTACTAAAATAATTAGTACAGCAGAAAGTACTATAAATTCAGCAAAACAACTACTAGAATCATTTCACCTACAAAAACAGGGGTTAATGCAGCAATTACTAACAGGAAAAATTAATATTCAAATATAAACTCTAAATATAGTATCATGGCAAAATCAAAGAGACCGACTGTTGCACTAATATATGATTTCGATGGAACATTATCCCCTGGAAATATGCAAGAATTTGGTTTTATCCAGGCAATTGGAAAAGGCAAAGAGGAATTTTGGAAGAAAAATAAAGAACTCTCTGAAAAGAATGACGCAAACGGCATTCTTTGTTATATGTATTTAATGCTACAAGCAGCTAAGAACAATGATATCTCATTAAAGCGCGAATCTTTTATTCAGTTTGGCTCACAAGTTGAATTATTTAATGGAGTAAGAGAGTGGTTTACATTAATTAATCAATATGGGCGATCAATAGGATTAGATATTAAACACTACATCAATTCTTCTGGCTTAAAAGAGATGATTGAAGGCACATCTATTGCTAAAGAATTTGAGAATATCTATGCATGCTCCTTTCTCTATGATATTGATGGAGTAGCCTATTGGCCCGGAGTGGCTGTAGACTATACAACAAAAACGCAATTCCTTTTTAAAATAAATAAAGGGATTAAGGAAGTTAGTGATAACACTAAAATAAATGAATTTATTCATGAAAGTGAACGACCTGTTCCTTTTGAAAATATGATTTATTTTGGAGATGGAGAAACTGACATACCTTGCATGAAAATGGTTAAAGATCATGGAGGACACTCCATCGCAGTTTATGGGAACCCCAAAAAAAGAGCGACAGCGTACAAATTGATCAATGATAACCGAGTAAACTTCGCATGTTCTGCTGATTATAGAAAAGATAAAGATATTTATGCTGTTGTCAAACGTATTTTAGATAAGATTAAAGCGGACCATGAATTTAATAGACTTCTGAAAATCCACAAACAACAAGCAATCAACGCTGACCACAAAAAGTAATCTTTATGAACGGAATATCTTTCAAAGAAGACCACATCAGCCAAATTCCGGCTCTCATGTTACTTGAAAAGCTAGGTTATACCTATCTCACTCAAGATGAAGCCCTGGAATTGCGTGAAGGTAACACCTCCAATGTGTTGCTTACACCAATTCTGCGCCGTCAGTTGGAACATATCAACACCATACGAGTAAGCTCTACAAAAACCTCTCTATTCACACCGCAGAACATTACCATTGGTATTGAAGCACTTCGAAACGTACCATTGAATGAAGGTTTTATGTCGGCATCGCAAACTGTTTATGATCTGCTAACAACAGGGGAAACACTCGAACAAATAGTGGATGGCGACAAGAAAAGTTTCACAATGCAGTATATTGATTGGAAGCACCCTGAAAATAATGTTTTTCACGTGACCGAAGAGTTTGCGGTAACACGCACGGGAACAACCGAGACTTACCGTCCGGATATTGTTCTTTTTGTAAACGGTATACCCCTATGCGTGATAGAATGCAAACGTCCTGACATAAAAGATTCCATCGCACAAGCGATATCACAACACTTGCGAAATCAAAAAGATGACGGCATACGTTCATTATATATCTACTCTGCCCTACTACTTTCAGTAGCAACCCAATCAGCAAGCTATGCAACAACAGCTACTCCTGAAAAGTTCTGGGCAAAATGGACAGAACAATTTGCCGATAGTGAAGAGGAGAATGCACATAAACAAGCACTCTACAACCTGGTTAATATCAAACATATTAACAACAAACTCTTTGCAGAACGTTTTCACTATGTCCGGCAGTATTTTGAGCAAGTTTACCTTGCGCCAATTACTCCTTCTGTACAAGACGAATACCTGTATTCCCTATGCCGCCCCGAACGATTATTGGAGTTAATGTACCGTTATACACTGTATGACGATGGGATCAAAAAGATAGCCCGTTATCAGCAATACTTTGCCGTTTGCAAAACCATAAGCAGAATCCGTAACATCGAAGGTAGCAAACGACACGGAGGCGTGATATGGCATACGCAAGGAAGTGGTAAATCATTAACAATGGTCCTTTTGGCGCAAGCCATTGTTTTGGATGAAAACATCCGTAATCCTAAAATCATCTTGGTAACCGACCGGACCGACCTTGACAGACAAATAACAAAAACTTTTGCAAAGTGCGGCACGTATGTAGAAAACGCACGCACCGGCAGCAAACTAACTGAATTACTCGAAAGTAAAAGTAACGCAGTAGTTACAACTGTTATCAATAAGTTTGAAACAGCAGTAAAAGGTATAAAGAAACCACTCACCGATCCCAACATTTTCGTACTCATTGACGAAGGGCACCGTTCACAATATGGTGAAATGGGAATTAAAATGGAAAAAGCATTACCAAATGCCTGTTTCATAGCTATGACGGGGACACCATTGATGAAAAAAGAGAAAAGTACAGCCAAAAAGTTCGGAGGTATCATTCTACCTGTTTACACAGTAGACCAAGCAGTCAAAGATGGCGCAGTAGTTCCCCTGCTTTACGAAGGACGCATGATTCCACAGATTGTGCACAAAAAGCCTATCGATCTGTACTTTGAAAAAGTCTGCGAACCTTTAAACGAATACCAGCGAGCAGATATGAAAAAGAAATTCAGTCGTGCCGACCAGTTAAACCAAACAGAGCAACGCATTTACGCCATCGCCTGGGATATTTCAATCCATTTTAAAGAAAACTGGCAGGGAACTAAATTTAAGGCTCAACTCGTGGCACCCCGCAAACGCATAGCAATTCTTTATAAAAAGTTCTTAGATGAAATAGGAATTGTTTCATCAGAAGTCTTAATAACCTCTCCTGACACCCGTGAAGGAGAAGATACCGCATATGGTGAAACATCAGATACGGAGATTGCCTTCTGGAAACGAATGATGGATGAACACGGAACAGCCAAAAAATATGAAACAAATATTATCAACCGTTTCCAAGAGGGTGAGAAACCTGAAATTATAATTGTAGTTGATAAGTTACTAACAGGATTTGACGAACCGAAAAACACCGTTCTGTACCTTGACCGAAAACTGACTGATCATACTCTATTACAAGCTATAGCCCGGGTAAATCGCATTTGTGATGACAAAGATTTCGGGTATATTATAGATTACTATGGCATATTGAGTAATCTGAATTCAGCTCTTGAACTATACTCGGATTTTGATGCAAAAGATTTGGAAGGTACATTTACTGATATTTCCGAAGAAATATCCCAATTACCTCAAAAGCATTCAGACCTTTGGAATATCTTTAAGGAAATTGGCAACAAAAAGGATTTAGAAGCCTATGGAGAGCTGCTACGTGCAGATAATATCCGTGAAGAGTTTTACGAGAAGCTTACAGCCTACGCCAAAACACTGAAAATAGCGCTATCGGCAATCTATTTCCATAAAAACACGCCCGAAAATGAAATCGAAGTTTACAAGAATGACTTAACCATGTTCTTAAAACTTAGGAGTGCAGTCCAAGAGCGTTATTCCGACACTATTAACTTCAAACAGTACGAAAGCCAAATACAAAAATTAATTGATACCCACATAGAAAGTGGAGAAGTGAAAATTATAACAGAATTGGTGAATATCTTCGATAAGGAAAAGTTTGCCCAAGAAGTGGAAAAAGTGACAGGTACCGCAGCCAAAGCTGACACCATCGCATCAAGGACAGCCAAACATATCACAGAGAATATGGATGCCGACCCTGCTTTCTACAAGAAGTTCTCGCAACTGCTTGAAGAAACCATCGCCGCCTACGAGCAAGCTCGCATTGATGAAATAGAATATCTCAAACGTGTGACAGAATGTATGAATAAGGTACTTTCCCATACAGACAGCGACATTCCAGCATCTATTCAAAATAATAATGCCGCAAGAGCTTATTTCGGATTAAGCCTTGAAGTCTATAAAATGATCATGAAAGATGAGGCTGAGATAAGCTTGAAAGAAATAGCACTAAATACAGCTAATGTTATAGACACTATTATAAAAGAACATATAATGGATAATGGGATGATTATTATTGATTGGCCTAATAAAAGAAACATTATCGGAAAAATGAAAATTAAAATTGAAGATTATCTAATTGATGAAGTGAAAAGAAAGTATAATCTTCCTATTTCATTTGATGATATGGACTTAATAATAGATAGATGTGTAGAAGTAGCAAAATTATGGTTTAAACAATGAATGGTGAGATAATATACGGCACAATATCAATTCAGTATAGCGTAGAATTTACTAAACGAAAAACATTAGGAATTACCGTAACCCCCGAAGGAGAAGTTTTACTAAGTGCTCCTTTAGGTTCCTCACAGGAAGTAATTGAGTCAAAATTACTAAAACGTGCCAGATGGATTGTAAAACAACAATCGTACTTCCTTTCGTTCGGAACGCATACACCTCCTAAAAAATATGTAAGTGGCGAATCACATTATTATCTGGGTAAACAATATATGCTCAAAGTAATGATTGGAAAAACCAACAGTGCCAAATACAAAGGACGTTATTTTGAAGTGGTGTGTTCGCAAAAATATAAGGCAGAAGAATTAATGAAAAATTGGTACCGAGAGCATGCAAAGATAAAGTTTGCCGAAATAGCAGAACCTATAATCACTCGTTTCGCCAAATATGGTGCCAAACCATCCGCCATTTATATACAGGAAATGGAAAACAGATGGGGAAGTTGTACGCCAAAAGGGAAAATTATCTTAAATACTGAATTGATAAAAGCTCCCAAACCATGTATTGAGTATGTGATAACACACGAATTATGCCACTTATTACATCATGATCATACTAAAGCATTTTTTGAACTGCTAGAAGTTGAGATGCCAGACTGGAAACGCTGGAAAAATAAACTTGAATCATTTATGACTTAACTTCATGAAACAGGCATAGTTCCCTATTAATCTAACTATCAGCTCTATACGCATTATTAATTATTTGTTTAACGCACTTTCGAAAAATAACTTGCACAGTAATTTCAGTTGCCATATCTTTGCATCGTGATCACAAAACAAAAACTCGATTTATAAACTATTTAAAAAACTAAAATTATGGCACTGAAATATGTAGTCAAAAAAACAACCTTTGGTTTCGACGATACCAAAGCGGAAAAATATGTAGCGCGTCCGTTCAATGTAGTCAACGTTGATTTTAAGATGCTGTGCGATCAGGTAACCAAAGTGGGATTCGTTCCACGCGGTACAGTAAAAGCCGTCCTCGACGGACTCATTGATTCTTTGATAACGTATATGGAAATCGGAGCATCCGTCAACTTGGGGGAATTTGGAACTTTCCGTCCCTCCTTCGGATGCAAGAGCCAGGAAAACGCAGAGGAAGTCACTACGGAAACATTGAAAAACCGTAAAATCATCTTTACTCCGGGAGACTTGCTGAAAAATATGATAAAGTCTGTCAGCATTCAGAAACTGGATGTAACCAGAAACAGCAGTTCTGCTCCTTCAGGTGGTGGAGAAGAAGGCGGAGGAAACGAAGGAGGTGATGACGGCGGTGATGAAGCACCGGACCCGACAGTATAAGGAATTATTTTATATTGTTATATGTAGAAAAAGAGGATGTCTCCAGTCGGTGGGGACATCCTCTCCTTTTATACAACAAAAATATCTGTCTTTTACTTATTGTTCAGCAAAGCATAAGCACACCACAAGATAGGTGCCTGTCCATGATAATCTCCGGCAATGCGAGGACGGTCCATGTAATATTGCTTACTGTTTTTCTTTCCCGTTCCGATACAAACTTCGGTAAGGTCATTCTTATCGTCTATATAATTGCACAGACCCAACCAGGCTCTGCGTGCAACAGGAGCAAATTCTTCTTTATCCAACCATCCGTTCTGAACACCCAAGATCATAGCATAGGTAAACATTGCAGATCCGGATGTTTCAGTCCAAAAGTCGGGCTGGTCTATCAGCTGATTCCACAGTCCGTCCTTGTTCACATATTTCTTCAGGTTGTTCATCATCAAAAGATAGCCTTTCATTATCCGGTCTCTATTCGGATCATTTTTCGGCAGGTTGAACAGAAGCTCTGTCATACCCACAGCCATCCAGCCATCTCCGCGTCCCCAATAGTAAGGCACATCCGGTGCATGGTAGAAAAGGCCGTTAGAGTGTTGCAGTTCGTCCAGATACAGAACCATTTCTTTGGCAGCCCTATTGATGTATTTAGGATCACCGGTAGCCTTATAAGCCTCAGACTGCACGATAGTAATCATATACATATCGTCAATCCAAAGACGAGTTTGCCAGGAATATCCCTTTTTATCCCATTTGCGTTCTTCTTCATTCGCATTGGCAGGAAGTTCCCATTGAGTGTCGGCGTAAGGCAATCCAAGATCCAGATAACGTTTGTCCTTTGTTATATTATAAAATCTGAGAGGCAGACAACCAAACATATTCTGGTCTACGTGTATGGGTGGAGGAAGAAGTTCTTTTTCCAGGTGGAACAATAGTTCGAAACGATTTCTCAATAGCTTGATCAGCTCTTTGTTATTCGTCAATTCTGCAAAACGGAGAGCTCCGTACCATGTACATACCTCAGCATAATGTATTCCTCTATCAAAATATAGCTGATGTTTGGTTTCCATCAAGCGTCTGCTCAATTTATTACCAACAGTCTTAGGATCTGCTTTTACAGGAAAATCTCCAAAATAATTTTGAGCAGTAGCAATACCGGTTGTACAGAAAGCAGCCAGTAACAATACACAAATTAAATAATAGTTCTTTTTCATCATTACAATTGTTTCTATATAATTAATTATTCACGTTATTATCAGATTACAATCCCGCCACCGGTATCCAGCGGCTTATAGAAGATACATCACTGACTGCTTCCTCTTCTTTATTGTCGGTAATAGAGAAATTGACCAATACCTGTCCCGAAGAAATAGTCAGGCTGGAACGGGGAACAGAGATTTCGGCAATATAACCATAGTTGTCAACCCGATCTTCATTGGTGTCATTGCATACATAGGTTTTCACTTCTACCCCCATCGCCGCATTGTTCCACTTGCCGGCATAAGTTTCAGTACTTTTCAATCCATCCATTGATACTTGTATCCGCTTAGCACCGTTCGCCAAGCTTTTACTATCACCCGGAGAAATATAAACAGTAGCATAATCACCTCTCAGCAGGCTCCGGTCAAGTACTTCCACCAGAAAATATACATTCTTATCATCACACGAACAGCGGAGAGTTCCCTGTACTTGCGATTTTTCTCCGACAAAAAGCGCATGGTCCGTATTCGCCCATTCCTGATTGTTACCATCCACCTTTACGCTACGGCGTACTGCATTGATACGATGGTTAAGAATAAATTGTGATAACATGATTGTTCCATTAGAAGTATCAGGCATCGCTCCCACCAATTGATGCGGATTTTCCAGATTCAGTGTTCCCCAATACCCCTTACCTGAAAATGGTGAATAAGCACTTCCAAAATTACGCGCTTTGGCATCCCCCATTTTCATATAGAAAGTAGAAGATTTGTTATACGAAAGCACAGTCTCACCCGATGGAAACTGAGATAAATATGGAGCGCTACCTAAAAAAGACAGATTGTCGCTATCAGTCGGTCCTTCCTGATCCGCATCAAGATGATCCCATTCACCATCTTCGCCAGAATAAGCCAGTGATATATAATATGTTCCACGGTTATTAGTTTCTACAGCAGCCGCCAGTTCATTGCTACCTTTAAGTTGAATAACAGACGGCATCTGGTGATTGAAGTATGTTTTTCCGTCTTGCTCCCACTTCATCCGTATCACATAGTAAGGGATACTACCAAATGAAGGTGTCCACGTTTGACCGCCATCTCTGGATATGACCATTGCAGTTCCGGTGTCTTTGCCTTCAATACCCGTACGGCTACTGTCCGTGAAATAGCAATGGATTTCTCCCGAAGACAATTCCAGCAAATACGGCTCCCAGTTGACACCCTGATACACTGAGACCGGTTCACTCCACGTAACGCCATTATCGGTACTACGCCTCATTTCAATACCTGCATCTTTAGGCAAGTCTCTATACCCATTATTAGCCCTATAGGAGGCTACGGCCAGAATATCTCCGTTGGAAAGTACCAGCCCATCACAATTTGAATAACGCCGGTCATTCTTTTCACCTTTACTGTCGATAATACTGTAATTGGCAAACAGCTTGCCTTTATAACTCCATGTTTTAAAGTCCGTACTGGTCGCATAAGAACAACTGGCACCAATCTGATTGTTGTGATAGAATATGATATAACCATCATTAGCCAATTTCTTAACCCGTACATAATTAGGTTTGGCAGATTTTAGTACACTCTCTCCCAATTGTGAATACGTCCGAAAGTTCATCTTCAAGGACGAACGCGAAGTGACATCAGCGTGCGAATTAATCACTGGGACACCTTGATTGAGTTTGTCTATAGGAGTAATATGAGCAACAAATGGTTGTTCCGATTCTTCTTTATCACCCTTATTGCCAGTTCCGCCACCATCACCTCCCTTTTGATCCAATGCATCCTCTCCACCACCTCCACAAGCCATGGCTGTAGCGCAGAATGTAGCCAATAATACAGCTGTTTTCAACAATCCTTTCATAGTACTATTTTTGAGTAATGATTAAATATGATATTTACGATACATTCTCTTGGCTGTCTCCACTGGATCAACACCAGTCTCAAGCACATACTTATTATGTGCATTTACCCACGCCTTCTCCACTTGAAACGAGTCCGGAACAGTAAGTGAACGTCCCTCCAATGTACCTTTAAGATAAGCGATGTAATTAGTCCAGCGAGGCAGATAATAGTCTTTCAGCAGCCCGCCCCATTCCTTGTGGGCATAGTCGCGCACCGGACTAAGTGTCTCCGTCCATGTCCCGATCAGCATACGGGCATTGTGCTCGTACAAATCCTGCAATTCAGGCTGCTTTGACTTCGAACGGGCCATATCCAGCCAGCGTCCCACGAAGAAGCATTCGTGAGTGGACAGTAACTCATTTTGATCCTTAATCAGCTGCAGAAACCTCTCCGACCAGTAATCAAACTGTTTCGTATCTTTCGCCCGATAAGCATCCACCAGATTGTAATATGCTTCCCGTCCTAAATCCGCAAGATACTGACGGACAAAATCGACTGCATCATACTGATAAGTTGACGTCTGCTTCAGACGGTCTGCACTTTGCAAGAATAATCCTACTCCCTGGGCAAAGAGCTCCGGATCATAGAAAATCCGACATTGACTCCAGGCAGAAGCCGTGATTTTATCTCTTTTCAAGCTGGGAGGGGCACAAAAGACCGACTCTGACGGACGGCGATGACCGGTATAAGTACCATAAGCTGTACGGTGGAAAATAGTCCACGCCTCTTTCAGATTTTCATCTTCCACACCATAACGACGCACTGAATACTCTTTCAACCAGACATCCAGATCCAAATGCTCCGAACGCCAGCGCATTTCATTCAACAAATCAAATACTACCGGATTCACCTCGATGCCTTCCGGGGTAGAGCTAGTTCCTTTCATGCTCGGTGATGCCGCCGAATCCTTCTGACCATCTACCGGACCGGTAGCTATAGCGTCCAGACGCCCGTGCAGACCAATGTTACCTCCATAATTGGAAATATGCGACCATAACCACGGGAAGCCATCAAAGCCCTTGCGCTTCCGCCAGTTATCCCAAAACTCGGCAGCAAGATCAACGATCAGCGTATTCTTTCTGTCGAGTCCTGCCAGCAATTCCTTTTTCGGATTTCCCAACCATGCCTGAATCACCCAGGTCGCATCCGGATTATATCGTTTCATGGCTGTCTGTACCCAACGGGCGGCATCTGTTACGTCAATGCCTCCGGTCTTTCCACCTTCGTGAAAGAGATCACCGCCAAACAAGTCCGCTTTCCCATAAAGCTTCTCATATTCAGCATACCACACCTTTGCCATTCTTTCAAACAACGGATCGGCAGGATCGAGCACAGGAGGACGTTGAAGCGAGTTCCACAGTCCCTGTTCCACCAAGCGGGCTTCCGGATATTTTTCTTTCAACGAGGAAGGAACCATCCCAAAAAATCCCTGAAAAACAGGCTTCATCCCATATTCACGCATACGGGCAAGTATTTTCTTCTGTAAGACTATCTGCTCCTTAAACCATTCATCGGGCAACGGGCCACCAATATTCTCAAGATTACCCATCAGCAACCAACCGAAATAAGCTGGTCCACACAAGAACTCCTTCACTTCCGGAAGCGTATACCCGAATTTCAACAACGTATTCCGCCATACAGCCTCTACCCCAACCATAGCCATCGGCATATTGATACCGCTCAAAGCCATCAGATCTATTTCACGTTCCCAACGTTTCCAGTTCCAAAAGGCTGTAGTATAACTAAATGTGCAATAATTCATGTAAAAATTATCGGATAGTTTAGTCGCATGACGTTCTTTCACCTGTGGCAGATCAACAGGCAATTGAGGTAACTGGTCTCCACAGAAAGAGACATGGGCATGACAGTAATACTTCAAATACCAGTTAATGCCAAAGGCAGCACTTACATAATTGTTGGCACGTACTGTGACTTTGCGCCCGCCACCATACAGTTCAAAGTAGTCGCCTTCATCAGAAGAAGAACGGATCTCAATCTTAAACCGGTCGGAAAGTCCTTCCTGAAGACGTTCCAACATTTGCTTTACCGGATTAGCAGCCTCAACAATCGCAGCAAAGAGCAGGAAGACTAAAAGTAAAAAGTGTTTTTTCATGGTTAACCCTATCCCCCATGGTCATATACAACCATGGTAATTTTTAACTACATATTCATCAAACAACTCTATTTTCTTGTCGGTTGTGGTCCAAAGTAGGAACGTTTCATTCCTCCAAAGTCCAATACAATCTTTTGCAATACAGTTCCGGCATCTCCACAGATTATTTTCACGGTATGCTTACCCGGCTTGTCGATATGCAAAGTTGTTTTATTGATTCTACAGTTCTTCAATACGCTCTCATACCAGATTTGCGCATATTCAAAAGAAGATGTAGACGGATTCAAAACCGGTCCTTCGTCGATACATACACCATATTTGGTTTCGATATTCGTTGCTTCGTGTCCGGCATAGCCTCTGTCCTTGCTTGTCACGAATGTAGGCAACACGTATGTATAGACATCAACTGAACCTTGCTCGAAAGTATAGAAATCATACTCCAAACGTGGTGTGCTACGACCTGCGGTACGTTGTGGGGCAGCCGTCGGATCACCCAACTGAATAGCCGTATTCTCTATCCCCAGATTAGGAATGGTTCTCATCTTGATCGCCTTATTTTCCACTTTCCGGTGGAAGCTTGCCGCATCGATAGAGACATATCCGTTATGTTCCACAAATAAAGTATCCATTTCGGCAAGGGATGGAGAAGAAGGATTGAATACAGAGATGTAAACATTCTCTTTCTCGCCCCGGTCAGAAGTAATTTCCAATACCCCGAAAACTTTCTCTCCAACCGGTACTTTTGCCCAGTCTACCGATACTTCAATACGTTCTTCCGTAGCCGTTTCGCCTGCCTTCTTGCTCAATAAAATCCAGTTTTCCGTAACAGATGCCTTCCATTTCAAAGGGCTTGCCCCTTTATTGAAAACATCCACATAATATGACTGACGCAGGTAAGTATTGAAGCAAGGCAAGGAGTGGAAACTCTTCAGACCTTTCAGCACATCTTCTCCCTCTGCCATTACGCCCAGTGTAGCATCAGATGCCAGTGAAGTCTTTCTTAATGCCGGAAGTTCAAAGTAAGCAGCAGCAAATCCCTGTTTCATTGTCATTACATGATCCCATTTGCCACCGAGCAGCGAATTATATCCTTTGGTAATGACTTGCAGACTATCATAACAAGCCTTCACTTTTTTCTCCAGTTCGCCGGTAGACGCTCTTTGCTGAATGGAGTACCAGCGGTTTCTCTGTCCGTCCAGTATCATTCTGTTCAGCAACTCACATCCTTTCACCGGATAATACAATGACTGGTAGAAGCAGGCCTTTTTCTCTTCCGGCAGCTTATTCAGAATCTTCTCTGTAATGCTTCCGATCCGGCGGTATTCACTCAGGCGTGAATCCACTTCCCTGTAATTCGTCAAGGAGAAATCAGTATCTGTATTCCGTTCTCTTCCATGCTTATCGGTAGCCCACTGATAGCCCCATCCCATAAACTCCGGTCTGCGGGCAAAAGCCAGTTTGTAGAATGAGTTGATCACATCCTGATACTCATTGCGGTATTCGTCACCCAGCATACCACACAACCATTCCGTGCGATAAGTAGCCGCTCTGTCAAAATCGAAAGAATCGATATCATAAGCCATCGACAGGAAGAAATCTACAGCAAACTCACATGATTTGATATCACCGGCATTGAGCAGCCAGATCCGGTCTGCCGTCATGTCATAAGCCTTGCGAAGTTCTTCGTACATCAGCGTGGGTGAAGTGGTGTTCATCCAAAGATGATCGTGAGGCTTGCCCAGATAGGAAGAATGATAATAAACACCCGAACGTCCCGAACGCTTCTGTTCTTTCGGACTGCTCAGACGCTTCATATAGCCATAGTTATCGTCCGGCCATATAATCGTAACATCATCCGGCAGTTCCAGTCCCTCGTCGTATACATCCAGCACCTCTTTATAAGGAGTAAAGGCTTGCGGGATATCTTCGCCACGCTTACCCGTCGCATCGATCAGCATCTTTCTTTGTGCCATCAATGCATCCTGAAGCATCTGTTTTCTATCCGCCATATCATTGCTCGCATTCATCGCTCTGTCATGCAATCCGCGCAGAGCCAGAGTGTACACATTCTCAAAAGGAGCACATTCATTCGCACGTGCTCTCAGCACACTGTCTACTCCCGCTCTATTGTTGATGTAATCCCATTCGCCCATCTTGTCACGTTTCCACTCGCTTGCCGTGTTGAACAACAGCGGTTCGCAGTGAGAAGACCCCATCACGATGGCGAAACTATCTGCTACCAATCTATTCTCCGGTATACGATGAAATGCCATAGACGCATCGTGCATGGCCGGACACAGATAATTTGCCTGAAGACGGAGCAGTAACTCACAAATCTGCGCGTATGTTTTCGGTCCGAAGTTTCCACGTTCTTTCTCATAATTGTTCTTTGACCAGCGATAAAGTCCCCAGTCTTCGTCATTGATAAAGATACCTCTGAACTTGACAGCAGGTTCTTTTGAAATGAATTTATGAACGTTGACAGCCAGTTTTTTCTGTTGTTTTATCGGAGCATCGGCCCACCAGTACCAGGGAGACACACCTATCGCTTTAGATATGGAGAGAAGTCCGTAAGCCGTACCACGCCTGTCACTACCAGCTACGACAATGGCTTTCTTAATACCCGGTGCAGGATTATCAACCGTTTCTATCATATAACGTTCCCATCCACCGGTGATGGGAGTTGTGTCTATCTTCTTTTGGGCTACCAGCGCATTGATCCATGCGCTTTTTCCGACAGTTCCCACGATGATGGCATAACGAGCCGAGACATCACCCGGATTACTTGCTTGTGTTTTCAGGTCCTGTCCCGTCACACGACGAACGTCGTCTGCAAATAAAGTCACACTCTTACGAACGACAGTTTCATCCTTGCCATCAAAACAAACAACGACATTGGCAGCCGGTGAAACGATGGGAAAACTGTTTTTACCAGCGTTCTTATCCAATAATACTTGTGCTTCTGTTGATACAAGGCTACAGCAAAACAGCCCTACTAATAAAGTCTTATTTTTCATATAAAAGTTAGATTGATAATCGACGCTACAAAGAAAACCAAAAATCAACAGAAGTAATAAAAGAAATAGACCGATAAATGGAATAATATGGTCAAAAGACCATTCCAGACGTGTTTTATCGCCAGAAAGAAGAAATAATGCGGTCGATTAATAACCAATCAGGAAGTGATTGACAAGTAAAGGGCGGAGACTGGCAAGCAACGTTTCACGCTGTTCCGGACCGGCGGCAAACAGAGCGGTAGACAGTATCTCTCCGACAGCCCCGTTCTTTGTTACAACCGCTATCTGCCTGAGACCTTCAACAAAGTTGCCATTTTGAGGAGAAATAATATGCCTGCGCCCCTCCGACTCGTTTCCGGAAGTAGTGAGGCATTCATTATAAAGGAGTATACTTTGAGACTCCCCGGTCTTTTCCGTCTCCGACTGGTTGCCAAAGTTAACTTTCCATCCCGTTCCGGCCGGATGGTTGCCTAAAGCAAGTACAGAACTGTTTCCCATATTGATCAACGCATTTTCTATAGAACAGGAGTGCAATATGTCTCTGATTGTCTCCAAGGCATATCCTTTCAGAAATCCTGAAAGGTTGATCGTTATCCCCGGCTGCCGGTAAAAAATACTTTGTTCTTCTGCCGACAAACATACCGAATGAATAGTATCCTGATTATAATTCTCCGAATGAACTGTCACATCGAAGCATCCCGATGTTTTCTCGTGATATTCCAGACACAGATCAACCATTGCATAAAGTTGACTGCTAAGAACTACCGGAGATACAGAAGCGATCCGGTTGACGACAGCCAGTTCGCTGGCAAGATCATAATAGTTGGCTGTCTTCTCCAGGCAGCTTAAAGCTTCATGAATACGTTCAGCAACAGACAGCAGTTCTTCTTCTGATTTCTGACTGCACAAAAGAATATCTACGCGTGTATGCATAGACGGGAACCAGACGTAAAGTAATCCATCGCCCTCATGGGATGGTCTGTACAAATGTTGAATGGCAGTCTTCATCTATCAAAAAAGAAAGGAGCTGTGCTCGAAGCAGCATTCATCAACAAAATGAAATTTCCGGCACAACTCCTCTTCTACAATATATTCTTATTTCAATTCTTTAATCTTCACGTTCTTGAACCATACTTCATCTCCGTGGTCTTGCAGAAGGATGTTACCTTCAATAATATTTCCAAAGTTAGGCCAGTTCTTATACTTGCTATAAGCTACCAGTGCATTCCACATTTCATTGTTACGGTCATACTCAATCAGTTTCTCTCCATTCAGCCAGTGCTCTACATGGTTGCCTTTGACGATGATCATAGCAGTATTGAACTCTTTCTTATGGAAAGGTTTATTCTTAGGAGCCGGAATCAGGTCATACAATGAACCCAATTGTCTGTTGCCTTTCACGCCAAGTTTAGCATCCGGATGCTTGTCATCGTCCAGAATCTGAAACTCGCAACCGATAGCAGAACCGGCACCCTTATTCATTTCAGGATTAACAAAATACTTGATTCCGCTGTTTGCACCTTCAGTGATCTTGAAATCTACAGTCAGGATAAAGTCCTTATAAGTACGGGTAGTTACGATGTCACCGCCATTGGCAGATTCGGCACCGCCACTCTTCATAACCTTAAGGATGCCGTCTTCCATCTTCCAGCCTTTGGCAGGGAAAGTAGAAAGCTTCGCTCCTCTCCAGCCTTCGTTAGTCTTACCATCCCACAACAAAGCCCAACCTTCTTTTTTCTCACGCGGAGAAAGAGTGTTGATAATCAGATTTCTTTCCGGTGCAGCCTGAGATTCCGGTGTCTGGTAACGTTCTACGTCTGTCGTACAGATACGGATATTCTTCCAGCTTACTGTCTTGCCTTCGTCAGCAGCGTTGCCGATAGCGTGTACCTGCAAAGCGATAAATCCGACAGGAGTCATATCGTCCCAGATATTAGCACAAGCCACTCCGTTGATCCATGTACGGATAGAGTTGCCTATCGCTTCGATACGAGCCTTATTCCATGCATTGTTCTTGAAAGCCGTACGTGCCGAAGGATTCCAGTTCAAAGAATAAATCCAGTTTCTGCGAGCTTCGTCATAGATACCACCCGACCAGGCACGTTTGGAGGGATCAATCTCGAACTGATAACCGTGTACACGGCCCTTGTTATATTCTTTTTTGCTTTCACTGCGAATCTGTACTCCTGAATTCAAGCCATCATCAACCTTAAAGTCAAACTCAAGGATAAAATCTCCGTAATTCTTGGTGGTTGCCAGGAAGGTATTAGGAGTTCCCATTTTTGATACACCTACAATGGCATCGTCTACGATTTTATACTCAGCCTTGCCGTTCAGTTTTTTCCATCCTTTCAGGTTTTTACCATTGAAAAGCGGTTCCCAATTCTGTGCTGACAAAGAAGCGGCACAGAACAAAAGTAAAGTCAATACGATATTTTTCTTCATTACTTATATTGTTATTATAATCAAACTTTATTCTGTTTTATATTTCCTACCGGTCTTTACAACTTATAAAACTCATCCCAGCCTTTACGCGGCGGAAGTCCGGCCAACATTGAATTAGCAAATTCATTATTGGTAATCTGCTTCGTGCGGGGATCGAAGAATAACTGGGTATTGAGACGTTGTGCCATTACTCCCAGTGAGAATACCTGACTCAAGACACCGTTAATCTCGAACGGTGAACGCGTCTTTTCAATGCCATTACATGCCAACAAGAAATTCTCGAAGTGATTGGACGGACTTTTAGGCACTTTCGGCAACTTATCTGCCATTTCCTTTGCCTTTTCTTCTGGAATGATAGACAAAGTACTTCCGTGACTACCACCCTTGAAAGTCAGTTCCTTTGAATAAATAATCTTTCCCGGATTCAGTTTGGCAGGAGGAACATCGCCCTGATTAGTCTTGGGAATGTTCGGATCCAGTCCGGAAACACCGTAACCTGCAGGAATAGGAGGAAGATTATCCAGACCGTCATACCAAGTGACATCTACCGGTGGCATTCCTTTGCGCTGCGGGAAACGGAAAAGAATCGTAGAAGAATATGGGAAAAAGTAATCATTGTGTCCTTCCTGATGTGTCAGAGTCACTTCGTAAGGCAAGCCTAGTTCAAGAAACTCGTGAACAGTATCCAATATATGTGCTCCCCAGTCGCCCAAAGCTCCCATACCGAAGTCATACCAGCAACGCCATTCACCCTGATCATACTTATTGCAATATTCATGATAAGGAACAGCTCCCAGCCAGGTATTCCAATCCAAATCCTTCGGGAGTTGCTGGCCTGAAGGTAGTTTATAAATGTTCGTATCCCACTTATGCCAGCGACGCGGATTATTCATGTGAGCAGTAACAGCTGTCACATCCTTGATGATCCCTGCATCCATCCAAGCTTTAAATTGGAAGTAATTTGCTTCCGAGTGTCCCTGATTTCCCACCTGAGTAGCCAGGTTCGGACGTTTAAGGGCAGCCTGCATCAACAGTTCCGCCTCATAGAAAGTACGGGCCAGCGGTTTTTCCACATACACGTGTTTGCCGGAAGCCAGAGCCAGCATACTGATAGGGAAGTGAGAGTGATCAGGAGTAGCAATTGCTACAGCATCAAACTCGTTACCAGCCTTGTCAAACATCTGGCGGAAGTCTCTGAACTGTTTCGCTTTAGGATACATGCCCATCACCTTTCGTGTATGTTTAGCTCCCATGTCTACATCACACAGAGCCACAACCTCTACCATACCCGTACGTGCAAAATCCTGTATAATTTGCTCTCCACGGTTTCCAATGCCAATATAGGCTATTTTTACCTTTTCATTTCTTCCTTTTTTCGATGAAATAGTTTGAGCATTCAGCAGTTCACCGGATCCCAGTGCTAATCCGGCAGAGGCCAGTGACATTGTCTTTAGAAAATCTCTTCGTGTTGTCATAAATTATTCATTGATATTGATTAAGTATATTCGTTCAGGTCTGTTCTCACAGCCTGTTTCTCTTCTTTGTGAATAGCGCTTTCACTCCATAGAAAAGGAGGCGCAGAAGCGCCCATGCGGCATAGAGTACAAAAGCAAAAATGATTATATAGAAAATAGAGGTGATCATCTCCATCATGGATCTGTGATATGTGATGATTGCATAAAGATTCACCAGATTGGCAAGCACAAAACATACAAGTAAAGTGATTATTTCTATTTTCTTCCGTCGTGCGGTCAGGACTGTATCTTTCATACTGTTTCGAGTGTTTTGGATTGATGGTTCAGATAGTCAATTTTGTATTCATCAGGAAAGTAAAGCGTTTTTTCTTCCTCCATAGCCTGGTGGCCCAACAGACAGAGCATACTAGCATAGTAGCCTTCTTCGGCAATTCTTTCCGGTTGTTTTTGTGTTATCACAGCCTCTACGAATGCTTCCAGCAACAAGGAAGTACCGTCACCTTTCGGACGTTCGCCCAAAATAAACTCTCCTGTATTCGCATTGGCAGTTTCCGGTGCCCAGCTTGTACCTGCAAAAGGCAGTGAATCAAACATTTTGTTCTCCCAGTCATTGACCAACTGCAGGAATGCCGGTGCAGGAGCCACACTTTCAAAGTAGTATCGTCCCTTTTCCGGTTCCACCGTTCCGAGATTACCCATAATCTGCTCTTCCAGACCATAGAACTTATTGGAAATAATGGAATCGAATGTCATCTTCACGCCATCATCGAATACATATATACAACTTACATTATCATATACTTCACGTCCGTCCTTCCAGTAAGTGATGGCTCCGTGCCCCATTACCTTCTCAGGAAGTTTTTGCAATGCCCAGCTACCTATCTGAAGCTGATGGCAGGCAAGTTCCGTCATTAATCCCTTCGAGAATTCCTTATAGAGACGCCAGTTTATCAGACGCTCCAAACTTGGTGAAGGAACAGAACGTCTCCAGTCGCCATTCCGGTTCCAGAAAGTATGAATTCCGTTGATTTCGCCGAACGTACCCGCATGGATCATTTCCATCGCCTTGATATAGCGCGGATCAAAGAGACGTTGCTGTCCGGTGAAGAAAATTTTTCCGGTGCTGCGATGCTTTTGATATATATGGTAACACTCTTCCATCGTATAACCGATTGACTTTTCGCAGAATACATGTTTCCCGGCATCAAAAGCATCCATCACTATTTTATAGTGAGCACTAAGAGGAGTTGCCACAAGGACGGCATCTATATTCTTATCTTCCAACACCTCCTTATAGTTACCGTATACTTTTGCCTTAGGGGCAAGTTTCAAAGCCTCATCAATCGAAGGCTGATAAATATCGCACAACGCTACAATATCCACCTTCGGATTTTTCACAAGGAAACTCATTAAAAATCGTCCTCTCGAACCGGGACCGATAATTGCCAGACGGCATTTTTCACTAGACGTGTTCGTCACCTCCGAAAATGCAGAAAGCCAGGGACTCGCTGCAAGAAATGCTCCAGCCCCGGCTATTCCCATATTTTTCAGAAAATCTCGTCTACTAATAGGTGTATCTTTCATTATTTAATTTATGAATCCACTTGTAAAAGTGGTCTAAATTGATTAAACATAGACCTCT
>OWIO01000994.1_pt1 | contig 23580 bp, 19 predicted proteins | sample 1733011 | NCBI WGS metagenome assembly OWIO01 (sample SAMN05065779, study PRJEB22554) | human gut metagenome | biome: ENVO:2100002; feature: ENVO:00000062; material: ENVO:00002003 | host: Homo sapiens | place: USA | reverse complement strand
GTTCCACACAAGCATTATCCATGTTGAACTCACAAGAAATCAATCTATCCATAAGCAACCTCCATAATATGGGATATTAAATCATCCCAAAATATTTCATAGCTTCTCGGATTGCTTTCTCTTTTTCCGGCGGACACTGGGGCTGTCTGGAATCTTCGGATTTGGGCAGATTGTAGTTCTTGCCGACCTCAATCCCACATTTTCGTTTAATCTGCGAGATATAAAGGTTGGATACCTTTAACCCGCTATGCTCCAGCACATAGTCCTTGATCTGGGTGTAGGTTGCCCCATCCTGAAATTCGGACATATCCATATCTTCCAAAGAGAACTCAACCCGAATCTTTTTCGAGTCGACCTCACCCTTGGAAAGCAAGACAACCGTCTCCACATGATAAGTCCACGGGAACATATCCACCGGCTGTATCTTTTCCAAACAGTAGCCCATGTCCGCAAGCATGCGGCAGTCACGTGCAAGTGTAGCAGGGTTGCAGGAAATATAAACTATACTGCTTACGCCGCTTTGGGCGAGAGCCTTCAGCACTGCCTCATCGCAGCCCTTGCGGGGCGGATCTATTACGGCACAATCCAGCTTTGTGCCGCCGGATACCAACCTTGGCAGCACATCCTCGGCGTTGCCGCATATAAACTTTGCGTTGGCTATGCCGTTTTCGGAGGCGCTGCGGTTTGCGTCGGATATAGCCTCCGGCACGCACTCTATGCCGATTACTTCTTTGGCGTGTTCAGCCAGCATAAGGGTTATGGTACCTATGCCGCAGTAAACGTCCGCCACACGTTCACCGCCATTCAGATCGAGGAAATCCAGCGCGTAGCTGTACAGTACCTCTGTCTGAACCGGGTTGACCTGCAAAAACGAAGGCATGGACACTTGGAAGCTGTGGCCGCAGACTGTGACGGGCAGTCTTTCGTTGCCCCATAGAGTAGTAATCTATTGCCAAGTATGATGTTCGTGTCGGCTTTATTGAGGTTGTGTACTACTCCGATAAGGTGTGGTATGCTTGCTCTGAGCATTTCTACAAGCTCAATATCGTGTGGCAGCTTGCCGGCGGTGACGACCATCACTATCACGCCGCTGCTGGATTCACGCACCATGCAGTGTCGCAGCAGGCCGCAGCGTTTCTGTTCATCATATGGCGTAATGTTATACTCCCGCGCCCAATCGGTGACTACCCGCACCGCCGCCATAATATTCTCAGATTGTATGGGGCAGTCTGCTATAGGTACTATGCGGTGGCTGCGGGGCGAAAAAAAGCCGGGCACTATGCAGTGGTTTTCGTCATAACCATATGGGAAGCTGCCCTTGTTGCGATACCGATCCGGGTGTTCCATGCCGTGACAGGGCTGTACATTTATCTCGCTTCCATCAAACCTGCCGAGACGGATAAATGCGTCCCTCACCTGCTTTGTCTTGGCGGCCAGCTGCGCCGCATAGCTCATGTGCCGCATGGAGCAGCCGCCGCAGCGGGGATATGCCGGGCAATCCTGCTGAGCCCTATCCTTCGACGGTTCCATCACCTCTGTAAGCTTTGCCACGCCGTAGCCCGAGGTAGTCTTTATTACGTGGGCGCGTATCTTTTCGCCGGGCAGAGCCAGGGGCACGAATACCGTATAGCCGTCTACCCTGCCTATGCCCTGCCCCTCAGAACCCAGAGCATCTATGGTAAATTCTATATCGTCGTTTTTTTCTATCGGAATTTCACGCATCATTTAAGCTTTACATTCTCCTCGCCAAGCATTTCATTCATTATGGCCATAAAGGCAGGCGACGGGTTAATGGACATGCCCCTGTCAGCCTGCATGGCCTTCTTCGTGGCTGCGTCTACCAGTATTACTGTTACATTGCCGGGGTAACGCCTGAGCATGGTCTGTATTCGCTCCACCATTGCAGAATCATTCATGTCCAGCCTGAGATACAGCCTGCCGGAGGCGCCTGTCCTTTCCAGCGGAAATATATCGTCCACCAGCACGGTATTGTTCTGATCCTCGCGCATGTTTAGCTTGCCGGATACTATCACCTTATTATCCATGATGAGCTTATTGCTGCAGCGGTTGAATACCGTCGGGAATGCGGCAAGCTCTATGGTACCGGTAAGATCCTCTATAACAGCATATGCCATGAGGCCGTTGCCGCTCTTTACAGGCTTTGTGCGCACGGAGGTTATTATGCCGCCAAGACGTACCTTCTGGTTGTCTGTATATTTTCCCGAACCGTCCGAGGCTGAAAGCTCGCTGCACGATGCAAGCGCCTTTAGCTCGTCCGCATATTCCAGCAGCGGGTGGCCGCTTATGTATATGCCCATCACCTCCCGTTCCATGGAAAGCAGTGTGTTCTTGTCGAATTCCTGTATATCGGGCAGGGGTATTGCCGCGTCTGCCGCAATATCGTCTGCCCCCGCCATGTCGAAAAGGGACATCTGCCCGGTAGCCCGCTGCTTTCTGTCGTTACCCGCGGCGGACATTGCCTGGTCGTATATGGCGAGAAGCTGAGCGCGCCGTACATTCATGCTGTCAAAGCAGCCCGCTTTTATCAGGCCCTCAACTATGCGCTTATTGAGCTGGTCTCCCCGGCGTATAAAATCGAAGAAGTCCTTAAACGGGCCGTTCTGCTCGCGCTCCGCGGCTATTTGGCCGGTTATGCTCTCGCTTACATTCTTTATTGCGGCAAAGCCGAAGCGTATGCTGCCGTTTTCCACCGAAAATTTGGCCATGCTGCTGTTTACGTCAGGCGGCAGCACCTTTATTCCCCGCTGGCGGCAGTAGTTAACGTACTCGGATATCTTGCCCATGTCCTTGCCTATGAAGCTGTTCATCTGGGCTGTCATGAACTCCACCGGGTAGTATTTTTTGAGATACGCCGTTCGGTATGCCAGCACTGCGTATGCGGCAGCGTGGGACTTATTAAAGGCATAGGACGCAAAGTCCATCATCTCGTCGAATATGCGGTTTGCGGTGTCACGGTCAACTCCGTTTCGCACCGCGCCCGGTACGACCACCTTGCCGTCTTGGACTATGCCGTTTATGAAGTACTCCCGTTCCTTAGCCATCACCTCGTGCTTTTTCTTGGCCATAGCTCTTCGCACGAGATCGCTCCTGCCCCAGGAATAGCCCGCAAGGTCGCGCACTATCTGCATTACCTGCTCCTGGTATACCATACAACCGTAGGTCTTTTCCAATATGGGCTTAAGCTTTTCGTGGGTGTACTTGATATTTTTTCTGTCGTTTCTGGCGGCGATATAACGGGGTATCTGCTCCATGGGGCCGGGGCGGAAAAGGGAAATACCCGCAATTATATCTTCAAAGCAGTCGGGCTGAAGCTGCATCATGAATTGACGCATGCCGTTGGACTCCAACTGGAACACGCCGTCCGTATCCCCCTCGGATATCATCCTGAATATGGCCGGGTCATCGTTTTCCATGCGCTCAAGGTCGGGTACCTCCTTGCCCTGCTGCCTTATGAAGTCAAGCGTATCCTTTATAACCGTCAGGTTGCGCAGGCCCAAAAAGTCCATCTTAAGAAGGCCCAGCTCCTCTACCGTATCCTTGGTGAACTGGGTGGTTATGGCGTCCTCGTTGCGCTGTAAGGGAACGTATTCAACGGTGGGCTGAGCGCATATAACCACGCCTGCCGCGTGCGTTGAAGCATGCCGGGGAAGTCCCTCAAGCTTCAATGAGAGGTCAATGAGCTTCTTTACCATCGGGTCGCTGTCGTAGAGGGATTTAAGCTCTACCGAAAGCTCTAACGCCTTTGTAAGCGTCATGCCGAGGGCGTTGGGTATGAGCTTCGCTATCCTGTCCACCTCGGCGTATGACATATCCAGCGCGCGGCCTACGTCCCGCACCGCGAGGCGGGCCGCCATTGAGCCGAATGTGATTATCTGGCATACGTGATCCGCTCCGTATTTGCGGGTGACATAGTCTATAACCTCCTGCCTGCGCTCTATGCAGAAGTCTATATCGAAATCCGGCATGGATATGCGTTCGGGATTGAGGAACCTCTCGAATATCAGATCATATTTTATGGGATCAGTGTCTGTTATGCCCATGGCATATGCCGCAAGGCTGCCTGCGCCGCTGCCGCGTCCGGGGCCTACGAATATGCCGTTTTCATGGGCAAAGTTTACGAAGTCCCACACTATCAGGAAATAGTCCACGAAGCCCATCTGAGCTATCACGTTTATCTCGTATTCAAGCCTGTCCTTCACCTCACGCGTGGCGTCAGGCATTTTTCGATTAAGGCCCTCATGGCATATCTTTGTAAGGTATTCGAGGTTAGTAAAGCCGCTGGGCGCGGTAAAGCCAGGCAAGTGCTGCTCTCCGAATTTTATCTCTACGCTGCACTTGTCCGCTATCTCTTTTGTAGTCTCAAATGCCTCCGGATAGTCCGGCAGCATGGCCTTGAGTTCGTCTTCCGACTTGAGATAAAACTCATCGGCAGACATCTTCATGCGGTTTCCGTCGGTGACCACACGGTTTGTCTGTATGCAAAGCAGGACGTCCTGGCTTTCGGCGTCCTCCTTTTTGACGTAGTGTATATCGTTGGTTGCGACGTATTTTATGTCAAGCTCCTTCGCGAGCTTGACAAGCTGTGGAAGCACCTCCAGCTGCTCCGGTATTCCGTGGTTCTGTATCTCTATGTAGAAGTCATCGCCGAATATCCCCTTTAGCCGCCCCGCAAGCGCTTTTGCGTCCTCATAACGGCGCTGCAGGAGCAGCTGAGGTATGTCGCCCGCAAGGCATGCGGAAAGGCATACGAGTCCCTCATGATATTGCTCCAGCAAATCATAATCTATGCGGGGTTTGTAGTAGAAGCCGTCCACGAATGCAATGGTGGAAAGCTTCATGAGATTCTTATAGCCCTGTTCGTTCTTTGAAAGAAGTATAAGGTGTGCGTTTTCACGCATTCCGCTCTTTTCGAGATGGGAGCGGGGCGCCACATAGGCTTCCATGCCGAGTATAGGCTTTATGCCGTTCTTTTTGCACTCCTTATAGAAGTCTATAACGCCGTACATGGCTCCGTGGTCGGTTATGGCAAGGGAATCCATTCCAAGCTCCTTCGCCCTGGCCACAAGCTCGTTTATGCGGGCCGCGCCGTCCAGCAGGCTGTACTGGGTATGTACGTGCAAATGTGTGAATCCGCTCATCAGTTATCTCCTATTTGTCCTTGAGCTCCTGCGCTATGGTTGAAAGCTTGGCTAACCTGTGGTTAAGGCCGGATTTGCTTATCTCGGCCATTTCCGCAAGGTCGGATAATGTGGCCTCCGGGTTGTTTATGCGAAGCTCTGCCGCTCCCCTGAGCTTTGGCGGCAGGCTGTCCAGGCCGGCATTGAGCCGTATGAACTCAATATCCAAAAGCTGCTGCGCCGCTGCCGCTGCCGCCTTGTTCATATTGGCGTCCTCAAAGTTCTGTTGGCGGTTTATATGGTTGCTTACGCTGCGCATTACCCGCGCCTCCTCAAAGGCCATGGTGCTGTTCATGGCGCCTATTAGGGTTATGAAGTCGGAAACCAGCTCCCCATCCTTGAGATATACTATATAGCTGGATTTTCTCGGCAAGAACTTTGCGCTTATGCCAAGGCTCGCCATTATGTCGCACAGTGTCGCTGCAAACTTTTCGTATCTGCACACGAGCTCCAAATGGTATCCCTTATTAGGATCGCTCACCGAGCCTGCGCCCAGGAACGCGCCTCTCAAAAACGCCTTTGCCTTGCTTTCGTCATCGGTAAGTCGCGGCGGTATGTATCCCAGCTCAAAATCCTCATCGCCGTCCACACCGTATCCCGCGTCGTTCAGAAGATTCCTCACGCCATCGCCAGTGAACTTCACTACGTTGCTCACCGCATTGAGCCTCTCCTTTTCACTTATGGAGGTTTCGGCGGTGACGCGGTAAAGCTCCCGGCCGAGGCGTACCGTAAGCGCCGCGACGCTGCTGTTTTCGGTTATATATTGCAGGCCTATGCCGCCACGCCCCAGCGTCATGGAGCCGGCCGCATGGGTTATTCCGCAAAGCAGGGAGCGTTTCTCTTCTGTGCTTTCCAGCTTGCAGCTTTCCACAAGCTCATCTTTTGTCTGAGATGAAAAGGACATATTAGCTCTTGTCTCCTGTACGTTCCTTTATATCGCTGCCCTCTATGGTAAGATCCCGGTGCGTAAGCACTGCGTTATATCTGCCCTTTATCCTGTTGTAAAGTTCCTCTGCCGCGCATACAGAACGATGTCTGCCCCCTGTGCAGCCGAACGCTACCACCAGCCGCCGCTTGTCCTGCTCTATAAAGCGTGGTATCAGCCTGTACAGCATGCTTTCGACGTTGTCCATAAATTCCCGCACGTCCTTATCTGCCATCACGTAATCCCGTATCGCTTTATCTTTGCCGCATAACGGCCTCAGCTCTTTGTCGTAATAGGGGTTTGATGAAAATCGCATGTCCAGGACGATATCCGCCTCAAAAGGCACGCCCCGCTTATAGCCAAAGCTCATCACTCTTAGCATAAAGCCGGTGCTGCCCATATTCAGCTCGCGTTCCAGCGCCGTACCCAGCTCCAGAGGGCGCATATTGGTAGTGTCTATTATTACGCTTGCCCTATCCCTAAGCTCTGCAAGCATCTCACGCTCCATACGTATGCCGGTCGCTATATCATCTGAAAGGGGGTGGCGGCGTCGCGTCTCGTTATACCGCCGTTCAAGTATCTCATCGCGGCAATCAAGGAATACTATTCTGTAATCCACTCCTTCCTCGTCCAGCCGGCCGAGAGTATTTTTCATGTTCAGCCTGAATATGCGCTCACGGCTGTCCATTACTACCGCCGCCTTTTCTACAGGCGGCGTAGCCCTCTTGCAGAGCTCCACAAGGCCCACACACATTTCGCAGGGCAGGTTGTCCACGCAGAAATAGCCCGAATCCTCGAACTTTTTCAGGGCCTGCGTCTTGCCCGCTCCGGACATGCCGGTAAGAATTATAAGCTGCATAGGCTTTACCTTCCGATGAACTTTACTTCCGTCTCCAGCGCAACGCCGCTGTTTTCGTATACCCTTTCCTGTACCAGCTCGATAAGCCTTTTCACGTCCTCACTGGTAGCGCCGCCCTTGTTTATGATGAATCCCGCATGCAGTGTGCTTACCTCGGCGCCCCCTACGCTCACTCCCTTGAGGTCCGCCTGTTCGATAAGTGTGCCCGCATAGTAGCCTGCCGGGCGCTTAAAGGTGCTGCCTGCGCTGGGGTATGTCAGCGGTTGCTTTGCCCTTCTGCGCTCAGAGTAATCCTTCATGCGCTCCTTCGTCATGCCGTCATCAGGCGAAAGGCTGAATTCTGCGCTCAGGACTATCCTCTCAGGCGCCGCAAACCGGCTGAACCTGTAGCCAAGGTCGCTATCCTCAGGCTCAACGGAGCATACCGCCCCATCCTCTATGTATTCTACCTTTGCGAGCACCTGCTTTATTTCGCCGCCGTATGCGCCTGCGTTCATAGCCACCGCGCCGCCAACGGTGCCCGGTATGCCCGCCGCCCATTCAAGACCCATCAGGCCATGCTCGACCGAATCCTTTGCCGCCGCGCTTATCAGCGTGCCCGCGCGCGCCTTCAGCTTGTTTCCCCTGTACTCAATGCCGGAAAAGTCTCCGGCAATGCGTATTACAAGGCCTTCTATGCCGCTGTCGCTTACCAGAAGGTTGGAGCCGTTGCCTATTATCATATACGGTACGTCAAGCTCTTTCGCCTTTTTTATGCCATATTCAAGCTGTTCTCTGTCTGATGGCATAAACAGCAGATCAGCAGGTCCGCCTATACGGAATGACGTATACTCCGCCATAGGTGCGTTTGCTTTTATCTTATATATCTCAAGCTCCTTTGCGAGCTTCGTCAGCTTCTCCTTATCGTACTTCATGGTTCCTCCAGCCGATACATATGCATATTATATTTTACTTTATACCAGCCCCTTGCACAAGTTCCATAAGTCTCAAATCCAGATCCTTTTTTGCATTTTCATCGCCGGAAAGCGCCTTCTCGGCGCTCTGACAAAGCTGATCCTCATATGCCGCGTACAAAAAGCACTGCGGTACTGCCGGCTGGCTGCTATTTTCGTATATTGCGCTGACCGCGGGCGTTTCGCTCTCCGGCTGATTTTTTGTAGCTACCGCAGGTATAAGGCCCAGTTCCATCAGGCTTTGCTGTTTATCCTCAGATAAAACATACTGCATGAATTCCAGTATATAATTACGCATTTCTTCCTCTGCGCCGCTGCCAATGCCCAGGTACTGCACAAGATTTGTATAATTCGTGCAAGAAAACGCTTCAAACGGGAATCCCTTGCCGGATTGTACTTTCCGCGCCATGTCGCCGGCTGTTCTGGCGTCAATAAATGCTGCCCAGCTTTTCTCCTTAGAAAAGTCCTCCTCGTCCCCAAGCTCACCCTTGGCGCCGTATATGCACGCTATAATCTCATCTCCGGACGTCTTCACCTCGCCTAACCTTATCATTCCGCAGAGCATATCCATATCCAGCCCTTTTTCCTGCATTATTCGTGAATTCACAGCCAGCACATATCCAGATGCGGCGTAAGGCAACCCATACACGCCGCCGTGATACCGGCAGGAATCCGCCATATTGCCCCGCATTTCCGGCATTGTCATATCTATGGGCTGAAGCTCCTCTATATACTCCCATCCAAGTGGAAACGAATACATATCCGCCTTCTCGCCCCGCTCCCGCCGCGCCTCATAATCTGAGAAGGTCATGCTTTCCACCTCGAAATACACTCCCTTGTGCTTCTTTTCGAGGGTCGCAGCGGCCTTTTCCAACCATGCTCCCATGCTTCCCTGATAAGATTTGAAGCCCACTATATGCCACAGGCTTATTATGCCCTGATAGCTCTCGGTGCTTTGCTGCCGGTACTGCTGTGTAAGGTTCCGCCTGTGGACGACTATATATCCCGGCGAAAGCACCATAAATGCGATAATTGCCAACGTCATTGCGGCGCATATTATCTTATCTCTGCTCTGCATATACAAATACCCCCTTATGATAAGCATATGCGGTCAGAGGAGAAAAAAAGAGCTCTGAATTTCTTCAGAGCCCTTAGCAAATATATCGTCCGGAAAATCATTACCGTGCAAACGCCCCTGACACGGCAATTATAAGACATAAGTTCGGTTTGTATTTTTGGAGGAAAAAACAATGAAGAAATCCTGTTTTATCCCGGACGACCGAATATATTCGCTTTATGCTATTATACTATCACTACATATTGTACTATGCAACACTATTTTTCCCAATAAATCAAGTGTTTACAGTTTAGTCGCATTTGCCATCGAAAACGGGGGTATATTCCCGCTTTGCAGAGTCCATTTTCTGTATGAAAGCGTTTTCAAGGCCCAGTGAGAGGCAGTAGTCCACCGCCCTTTCATATTCCCGCCTGAGCAGTTTCCTGTTAAGAGGCGGTATCTTCTCCGCCTTATAGCAGGGCACATACTGGCTCATAAGTGAAACCGTTATATTTTTGGGGAAATTTTCCGCTATGTATTTCAGCACCCGCCGCGTTTCGTCAACGGAACCCGGCAGCACAAGGTGACGTATTATCACGCCTTTATTGGCCAAGCCATCGCCGTCCAGCTCCAGCAGGCCTGTCTGGCGGAACATCTCCTGCACCGCCGGGGCAGCATATTCAAAGTAATTTTCCGTGCCGGAGTATTTCTTTGATACAGCTCCGCTTACATACTTAAGGTCCGGCAGGTATATATCCACCAGCCCATCCAGCATGCGCAGAGCTTCAAGCGTTTCGTAGCTGTTGGTGTTGTACACGACGGGTATGCTTAACCCCCTGTTTTTTGCCGCCCGTATGGCGTCCGCCAGCACAGGCACGAATGGCGCGGGTGATACGAGGTTAACGTTGTGAGCGCCCTTGCCCTGGAGGCGCAGCATGAGCTCGGCTATGCCCTCCGCATCGCACATCTTTCCTACGCTGCCGTTGCTGATATCGTAGTTCTGGCAGAACACGCACTTCAGATTGCAGCCGCAGAAGAATATTGCGCCCGAACCGCGCTTGCCGCTGATACACGGCTCCTCCCACATATGCAGCGCCGCCTTTGCCACATACGGAAAACAGGGCGCGTTGCACGCGCCCCTTTGTATATTTCTGTCTACGCCGCATTTACGCGGGCAAAGCACGCAGCCTTCCTGCATCACTGATGCTCCTTCTGATCTCCGGATTTATTCTGTTCGCCGGTTTCCTTCGGTTCCTTGCGTTTTTTTATCTTGACCTCCGGAAACTTTATCTTTTTCTCTTTTTCTTCCGGCGGACAATGGACTATCTCGTAATCCGCGTCGTATACGCCGTCCTCATCGGGAGCCTTTTCGGCAGGCTTTTCCTTCTTATCCCTGTCCTTTTCGCAGCGTGACTCCTTAGCCGGTCCCAGTTCTATGGCGTTGGAAACGTATTTCTTTACGGTAAAGGTAAATATGGTCCCCTTGCCCAGCTCGCTCGCCACGGTAATGTTCTCATCGAGCTTTTCCATGATGTACTTGGCTATGGAAAGTCCCAGACCGGTGCCGCCCTCTCCCCGGGATTTATCCACCTTATAGAACCTCTCGAAAATATGGGGCAGATCTTTTTCCGGTATTCCGCAGCCGTTGTCCTGCACGCTGATTATGAGCCGTTCGCCGGAGCGGAGCTTTATCTTTATGCTGCCGCCTTCAGGGGTATAGCGCATGGCGTTATCTATAAGGATTACCAGCACCTGTTCTATCCTGTCCGGGTCCGTCAGGCCGTCTACAGTGTGGTCGCAATCCACATCGAGCTTTATGCCCTTACTCTGGGCCGTAGAGGCGTACCCCATTGCCACATCGTTTATAAGCTCTTCAAGGTTAACCCTTGAAAGCTCCATATATTCCGTGCCCGCCTGAAGCCTGCTGAGCGTAAGCATATCAGTGATAAGGCGGGACAGTCGCATCACTTCATGCAGCATTATCTTATAGTACCGCTGCTTGTCCTCTTCGCTCTTGACCATGCCGTCTGCAAGGGGCTCAAGCAGGCCCCGTACCGCCGTAAGAGGCGTGCGCAGCTCGTGTGATATGTTGGCGACGTATTCGCGGCGCATACGCTCCGTGCGCTCCATTTCAGTCATATCCTTGAACAGGCCGACGACACCGGTGCGCACCCCCTCCTCCGTATTCACCGGGGATACGCTTATCCAGAGCACTTTATCGCCCGACATCGGGTAGGTTATTACCTGAGATTCACCTGTATGGAATACCTCCTGGAACGTCTTCCAGACCATGGGATCCTTTATCAGATCCTCGGTCTTTTCCACATTGACTACGCCGAACATGCGCATGAGCGCCGCGTTGTAATGTGTTAGCTCGCCGCTGCCGTCAATTGCTGCAACGCCGTCCGAAAGGCTTTGCAGCACCTGATCCAGCTGCCCCTTTTCCATGCGCAGCTGATATATGGTACCGGATATGTTTTCACAGAGCGTGTTCAGCGCCCTGGCAAGAAGGCCGATCTCGCCGTCCTCGTTTTCATTTGCCCTTATGTCGAAATTGCCCTTTGACATCTCTATGGCGACCTCGGACATCTTGTGAAGCGGATCGGTATACAGGCTGAAGCGCCAGCTCATGAGCAACAGCATTATGAGAACTCCCGCCAGCAACGCCGTATATATCAGCACACGCATCGGGCGCATGTTCTCGCTTACTATTCGGACAGGCTGAAATATCAGCACGCCGCCATATATATTGCCGCTGTCGTCGGTTATCGGCACGCCCGCGGACAGGGTATCGCCTATGCCCTTTATTGCAAGGGACTCGCTTTTTACCGTATCTCCGGAGATTATTTTATCCATAGTATCGGACAGCGTCGAATATACTTCCTGCTCATCATCGCCATTCGGCATATTAGCGGCAAGTATTATTTCCTTGTCCTTACTGAATACCAGAGTAGTGGAATCCGATGCTTCCACATATGACTGGGCAATGCGCAAAAATGCCTCGCGGCTTATATGTCCGTAGCCCAATTCGCGCACAAGGTCCGCGACGGTGCCCGCCTTAGGCACCATCTCCTCCAGTGTGATGTTCTCGTATATTTTTATTCCTACTACCCCGCAGCCCAGCGCCATGGCTATGGTGGTAAGCATCATCACCATTACCATGACTATAAGCAGCCGCCGGAAGAATACGCTCTTCATTATTTTCCGTCCTCTACCTCAAACTTGTAGCCGACGCCGTATATGGTCTTTATGCTCCAATTGAGGCCGGTATTGTCAAGCTTTGCGCGTATGCGCTTTATGTGGGTATCCACTGTCCTCGTTTCGCCCGCAAAGTCATAGCCCCATACGCGGTTAAGGAGCTGCTCGCGAGTAAATACCTGGCCCGGATTTGAAGCCAGCATATAGAGTATTTCTATCTCCTTGGGCGTACAGATTATATTTTTGCCCCTCAAGGTAACAGTATAGCTCTTTATATCTATGGTAAGCTCCTGATGGGTAACGCAGCCGTCATCGTGGGATTGCTGCTGCTCGGTAGTACGGCGCAGCACCGCCTTTATGCGGGCAACTACCTCACGGGGGCTGAAGGGCTTTACGATGTAATCGTCGGCGCCCAGCTCAAGGCCCAGTATGCGATCTATCTCCTCGCCCTTTGCGGTAAGCATTATCACGGGTACGCGAGAGGTCTTGCGTATCTCGCGGCACACGTCAAGACCGGACATCTCCGGCATCATGATATCCAGCACACAGAGCGCTATGTCGCTATCCAGCGCGTCTACTGCGGCCTTGCCATCGTAAACGTCCACCACCTCAAAGCCTTCGGATTTAAGATATATTCCAAGTGATTCGTGTACGACCTTGTCGTCATCAGCGATAAGTATCTTGTTTGCGCTCATGGTAAAATAAACCTCCGATGTCAATAATACATTAAGACGATTATAGCATAATATTGCCCGCTTTCATATTCACAGGCGGGCAATTTCACACATTTTTTATTGGCTATTGTCGGGTTTTACCGTAGAAAGGGTGAATGTGAAGGTAACCGTCCCGTTCTCGCTCTTTACCCATATCCGTTCACCTAAAAGTTCAAGAACTTCATTAACAATAGAAAGGCCAAGACCGGTACCCTGCCCGGCATGGGATTTATCCGCCTTATAGAATCTCTCGAACACGTGGTCTATGTCCTCGTCCGCGATGCTGCCCGGGTTGCTCACGCTTATGTAAAGGCTGTCCCCCTTTTTCTCGGCGGAGAACCGCAGCGTACCGCTGTCCCCGTACTTTATGGCGTTGTCAGTCAATGCCACAAGTACCTGCTCAGCCCTGTCCGGGTTGGTGTATACCTTGTATGGCTCCCCTATGTCTATCTCCACATTAAGTCCTTTTTCCCTTGCGGCAGAAACGTACCTGTCAGCTACATCCTCTATGAGCTCATTTATGCTTATGAACTGCTTTTTAAAGGCAATAGTTCCGGATTGCAGCCGGCTCAGCTCCAGAAGGTCGTCAATGAGCCGCGAAAGCCGCATGGATTCCCGCAGTATATAGCCGTAATATCTGGCTTTATCCTCGTCCTTCTTTACCAGTCCGTCGTTAAGGGCGTCCGCAAGCCCCCGAATAGAGGCTATGGGCGTGCGCAGCTCGTGAGAGACGTTGGCCACGTACTCAGTGCGGGTCTGCTCCAACCGGCTCGCCTCGGTGATATCGCGTATCAGCATTACGGCTCCCTCACCCCTGCCGCCATCGGTCAACGGCGTTATGGCTACGCGCAGCATCCGGTCCCTGACCTTCAGCTCTTTTGATACAGTCTCCCCGCCGAGGACACAGCCTATATCCTCCGCCGCCTGCCTATACGCCGGCAGTGCCGTTATGTCATCTGCATAGCTGCCGCCAAGCAGTCTCAATGCCGCTGAATTGGTCTTGATTATATTTCCTTCGGCATCTATTGCGATTATACCCTCTCCTATACCGTTTATCACGGCGTGTAATCGGTTTTTCTCCAGCGTAAGGTCGCTTATGGTAGCTGAAAGAGCCGCAGACAAATGATTGAGGGACCTGCCCAGCTGCACCAGCTCGTCCGTGCCCTCCTCCTCCGCCTTTGCGGTAAAGTTGCCGCCCGCCATGGCATTGGCGGTCACGTTCATCTGACGTATGGGCCGCACTATGCTCCTCGAGCCAAGATACGCGGGCAGGATCATTATAAGGCTGGAGGCGATCAGGCTTATTATCAGAGCGTATATGAGGCTTCCCATGGCAGCGTTCAGTTCATTGAGCGGCTTTACAAGAAATAACGCACCTATGACGTTGCCGAAACGGCTCACCACCGGCTTGCCTATTAAAACGCCCGCGTGGTTCTTGGTGCTGGGCGAGTATACGCTTTCCCCCTTCAGCACGTTTTGCAGAAGGCCGGATATTGCGTCCTTATTAACGGTGCTGTCCTCATTTGCGGGATAGGCGAACAGGTTGCCGCAGGCGTCGTATGCGTACATGGAAGCGTCCCACACCTTAAAGCCCCGGCCTATGGAGCGCTCATAGGTTTCCTTTGTGATCAGGCCCTGAAGATATTCCGCCGTGATATTCGCCAGATATTCAGCACGCGGCCTAAGCTCCTTCGCCTTTATTCCGCTGAATACCCTGCCGCCAGAATAGTAAAACGCCGCCGTGGTCAGCACAGCGCTGAGCAATACAGAGAGCAGTATTATTACCACTATGCGCCGGAGTATGGTATCCTTGAACACTGTCAGCAGACCTCGAACTTATAGCCCACGCCGTAGACTGTCTTGATGCTCCAGGGAAGCTCCTCATCAGGCAGCTTCTGGCGTATACGCTTTATCTGGGTATCCACCGCGCGCGTATCCCCAAAGAAATCATAGCCCCATACTTTGGACAGAATATGCTCTCTGTCGAATACTCTCCCGGGATTAGACGCAAGGAGGTAGAGTATCTCGACCTCCTTTGGCGTAAAGGGTATGCTTTCGCCGTTTATGCGAACATCGTAATTTGCGATATTTATCTCGAGACCGGGACGGCGTATGACCTGTGACTGCACCCCTCCATCGGTATTGAAACGCCTGAGTACGGCTTTTATCCTCGCTACCACCTCTCTGGCTGAGAACGGCTTTACGATATAATCGTCTGCTCCCAGCTCAAGTCCTACTATGCGTTCTATTTCCTCTCCCTTTGCGGTGAGCATTATTATAGGCGTGCGGCTCTTGGCGCGTATTCCCCTGCAAACCTCTGTGCCGCTCTTTTTAGGCATCATCAGGTCGAGTATTACAAGGTCAGGCTTCTTGCTATCAAACATTTGAAGCGCCTGTTCTCCGTCGTATGCGGAGCAATATGCAAAGCCCTCGTTCTCGAGGTACACGCCAAGCGTCTCATGTATCATGGGCTGGTCGTCACATATGAGGATCTCTTTTCCGTTTGCCATACAGTCACCTCCCGAAAATCAACTTGTATCTATGTTAAGTATAGCCTTCCCGCCGCCAAAGGCAATGTTTTCAGGAATAATGACATAATTGTACTCAATTCGGACAAATTATGGTGCGGGTTTTAGCTCTTATATATAAAGCTGAACCCGCTTTCACCCATGGCGTCTTCAAACACTTTCACAAGCTTATCTCCGTACACGCCGAGGCTGTTCTTCATCTCATCGCCGTTAAAGAGGATTATTATGGAGTCATCCGTAAAGAACTCGCTCAGGCAGTCGTACAGCGCGTCAAGATTGCGGCCGTAGTATTCAGGAAGCCGCAGCACCCTGTTCAGATAGTCATGAGCAGACTCAAAGTCCCTCATGCATTTTCCGTCAAGTATTATTATCTCCATAGCTACTCCTCCCCGTAAAGAAGCTCGAAGGACTTATAGTGATCGCCGGTGTAGTATATAAGGCCGTCGTTGGAAAATACTATGCGCTTTGCCCCCCGCGATGACCTGCCCATGGTATCTATGTCGCACTCTGTATATCTGCGCCCCTCCGCCTCCGGCAGCAGGCCCTCGTAATTGCCGAAGCGGTCCCCGCCAATGCTGCGGCCGGGTGCGTAAGGCTCAAGGCTGCCGCCCTCCCAGCCCAGTTTTTTGGCTTCGCTCTTTTTAATGAAGTTTTTGGGCAGCTTTCCGTAGGTATGTATATACAGCGCTACATCTTCCTTTGATGTGTATTCGCCGTCTTCGTCTATCGCCGTCTGTTCCGGCTCCGCTGCATCCTCAGACGGCTCGTTTTTTTCTGCCGGGGGCAGATCTTCCGCAGTTTCGGCCGGCTGTACGGATTCGTATGTCTGCTGAGCTTCGGGTATGTCCGTTCCAAGAAGGGAATTTATCAGTCCCGCCGGGGTAAGCCTGCCCGTAAGCAGCAGCACGGCGGCAAGCGCCACAGCTGCTATGAGCAATATCTGCCGTTTACTGAGTTTTTTCCTACTGCCTTTATTTCTGTCCATATTCTTCCCCGATTTTCTGTTTGAATCAAGTATACCATATAAAGCGGAAGCTGTTCACACTTTATTCCAAAGTTTACTGTGTCGTATTTTGCCTGTATATGCTATAATGAACGCATGATGAACAAAAGTTTTAAAAAAGTTATAAATATCGCTATGGCGCTGCTTACGGCAGCCCTTATTTGCGGCTGCGAAAGCATCACGTCCCCCGTCTCATCAGGCCAGCTCTGTATAAACGAGGTGGTCACCTCCAACTCATATTCTCTGGTGGACCAAAAGCTCGGCAGTCCTGACTGGATAGAGCTGTACAACCCCACCTCCAAGCCCATAGACCTCGAGGGCTACGGGCTTACCGATAACATAAAGAATCCTCATAAATATACCTTCCCCTCTGTTACCATACCTGCGGGGGGCTATCTCATCGTATATGCCTCAAAGTATGAGGGCGATTCCATGTGTACAGGATTCGGCCTTTCCAAAAGCGGCGACATGCTGTACCTTGTAGACCCATATTACAACGTAATGCAGCAACTCGAGATACCCGAACTGGTGACGGACGTTTCTTATGCCCGCGCAGCCGATGGAAACTACGGCTATTGCAGTACGCCTACTCCCGGCGAGGCAAACGGCGAGGACATATTTCTGTCCGTTCATGATGGAGGCAAGGCAGATTCTGACGAAAGCGCCCTTGCCATAACCGAGGTCATGCCAAAGAACACCTCAACCCTTGCTTCCGAAGACGGCAGGTATTACCCATGGGCCGAGATAAAAAACACATCCGACAAAGAAGTGCTGATGTCCGATTACTACCTTTCGGATTCAGTCGGCGAGCCTTCAAAATATCGTCTCCCCGGTGTCACCCTCGGTGCGGGCGAATACGCCATAGTATACTTTTCAGGCAGGGAAGACTCTAATGCCGGCGAGATACACGCCTCCTTCAGGCTGGGCAAGGGCGATTCCGCACTGCTGCTCTCCAACGGAATGGGAAGTGTGATATCCATGTTTAACTGGACAAACCCGGTCTACCCCGGCATATCGGTGGTCGCGCCTGATACCTACTGCGCCTTCCCCACCCCCGGTCAGGACAATTCTCAGGAAACACTACCCTCGCTGACCATTTCAGCTATGGACGGCAGCGATCCCATACATATAAACGAAGTGCTCAAGTTCAACGAGTACAGCATTCGCGACTGCTTCGGCGACCGTTCACCATGGGTAGAGCTATACAACTCATCAGACAGCGCGGCGTCGCTTTCGGGCTGCTTCCTGAGCGATGACGCTGACGACCCGTTCAAATGGGCGTTCCCGGAGGTCTCCATAGAGCCTAAGAGCTACCTCATAGTGTTCCTCTCCGGCAAAAACCAAACCGAGGGAGAGCTTCACACCTCCTTCACCCTCTCCAAGAGGGAGTACGAGCTGATGTTCCTCTCCTCGGACGCCATGCGCTATGAAAGCATCCAGCTTGATCCCAAGCTGGGCGATAACGTATCCGAAGGCATATCTGCCGACGGCTCGCTGAAGTATTACTCCAGCCCCACCCCCGGCGGCCCCAATACTACGCACGAGTTTGGATCGCCCGACGAAGCTGCCGTCACCACGGATATGTCCGGCGTATATATAAGCGAGGTCTCTGCCGTAAAAGCCGCAAAGAGCAGGGATACCGACTGGATAGAGCTTCACAACGCCTCGGGGTCTTCCGTAAACCTTGAAGGCTGGCATCTTACAGACGACGCCAACGACATGAAGAAGTTCACCTTTCCGTCTTTTAAGCTGCCGGCAGGAGAATACGCCTCCATAGCCGCTTCCACCTCAGCAAAATCGGGCGTTTCGGCGCCCTTTAACATATCCGCTTCCGGCGATACGCTGATACTAACCGACGGCGACGGCAACATCAGGGATGTGTTTTCAACCGGTGCACTTAGCCTGGGCGTCACATCGGGCCGCACTGTAAACAGCCCGGAACGGGTATTCTTTACCACCCCAACCAGAAGCGCCGCCAATCCCTCAACATATTACAGCAGCTATGCCGATGCTCCAATGTTTTCCGACAGGGAACTGTACCACAGCGCCGCCTTTGAGCTGACGCTGTCAAGCCTTACGCCAAACGCTGAAATATATTACACCACCGACGGCAGCAAGCCCACAACGGCTTCCCACATATATTTAGAGCCGCTTAAGGTATCGTCGAATACCGTGATAAAAGCTATCTCTGTTGCAGATGGCCTTATAAAGAGCGATATTGCCGCCGCCACTTATCTTTTCGAGGAAAAGCACACCGTGCCGGTGGTCTGCCTTTCCATAGGCAAGGAATCCTTTGATGAGGTCTACTCCGTTACCGACCGCTGGAAGAAGGTGGAGCGCGAGGGCTTCTGCGAGTATTACGAGCCGGACGGCACGCTGGGCGTGGAATTTCCCTGCGGCCTGCGGGTAAACGGAGCTTCTACGCTGAACATGCGGCAAAAGTCCATGTCGATATTCCTCCGGGGCGGCTACGGCCAGAGCTCCACGAAATACAACTTCTTCCCCGGTAACGAAGTTACCGAATATACCTCTCTTGCGGTACGCAACTCCGGGCAGGACGCGTCAAAGGCGCGTATTCGGGATTCCTTCTTCAGCAAATGCGTGGAAGGATTAAATATCGACAACATAAAGACCCGCTCCGTAGTGGTATACATCAACGGTCAGTACTGGGGCCTGTACGACCTTAACGAAAACCAGAACGAGGATTATCTCGCCACACACTATGGCGTCGATCCTTCCACCGCCAACATCATCCGCCGAAACGAGACCCCCCTTGCGGGCGACAGGGCGGACTTCAAGCGCGTGCGCAATTACGCCCTTACGGGAGACATATCCAGCAGCGCAAAATACGAGGAGCTGTGCCAGTGGGTAGACGTGGACTACTTCATGGATTACCTCATCGCTCAGACGTACTTTGCCAACGGCGATATGTTCAACCAAAAATACTGGCGCACTACCGACTACAAGATAAAATGGCGGCCTATATACTACGATCTTGACCTTGCCCTCGGCTCCTCCAGCCCCACGCGGAACGTGCTGCCCAGCTACTTTAACGCGGAGGGCGTGCCCTCTCAGGACGGCTCTCTAACCAACATGGACATATATGTGGGCCTTCGCAAAAACCGCTCATGGTGCGAGAAATTCGGCGAGAGATACGTATATGTGGTGTACAATTACTTCACGCCCGAAAAGGTCACGACCATACTCGACGACATGGTAAAGACCATGGAGCCCGAGATGGCACGTCACATAAAGCGCTGGGGCATCCCCTCCAGCATGTCCGCATGGAAGAGCAGCGTATCCGACCTGCGCGGCTGCCTGCAAAAGCGTACCGACTACGCTCTCTCCTCCTTACAGAAGGAATTCGGCTTTTCCAACGCCCAGATGGAGCAATGGAAGGCAAACGCTACGGCTAAGCCGGAGGCAGAGGCCGCCGGATAGCGGCAAAAAGGCAATAAAAAACCGCCGGTTAGCACCGACGGTTTTTTGATTTAAGCCTTAGAGGCTTTTATCCTCCACATAGAGGCTAAGTACCTTGTTGGGATCTGCCGGGGCGGCCGCGGGAGCGGCGCTCTTGCCCTCCTTGGCCTCCTTGCGGGCCTCGAAGAACTTGGGGGCTACCTTGGGGAACAGCGCGTAGCTCAGTACGTCCTCTTCCTGCTCGTAGTAGCCAAGCTCCTTCACTTCCTTCTCATACTTCTCCAACTCGGGCTCCAGCAGATCGGCCGGACGGCAGGTGATAACTTCCTTGTCACCTATGGCCTTGCGGCGGACCTCTTCGTTTACCTCGCCGGGCAGCGCGCCGTATTCGCCGGCGAGCAGCGCCTTGGAGTTCTGCGGGAAGGTCTTATAGCGGCCCATTAGTACGTTAAACACGGCCTGTGTGCCGACTATCTGACTGGTAGGAGTTACAAGGGGAGGATAGCCGAAGTCCTTGCGGACGATCGGGATCTCCTCAAGAACGTCATAGTACTTGTCTTCCCTGCCCGCTTCCTTGAGCTGGCTGATGAGGTTGGAAAGCATTCCGCCAGGAACCTGATAGACCAGAGTGTTGGTATCCACCCGGAGCACCTTGGGGTCGAGTATGCCTTCCTTCATCATCCTTTCTGCTACGCCGCGGAAGTGCTTTGCGGCCTCCGCCAGCTTGCCGAGATCCAGCCCAGTGTCATTCTCGGTGCCCTTGAGTGTGGCCACCAGAGACTCCGTGGCAGGCTGGGAGGTTCCGTTTGCAAAGGGAGACAGCGCGCAGTCCACGATATCCACGCCCGCCTGCATGGCCATGAGGTAAGTCATGTCGCCGGTGCCGGTGGTGTTGTGGGTGTGCAGGTGTATGGGCACGTCCACCTCGGACTTGAGCCGCTTGATGAGCGAATATGCGTCATAGGGCAGCAGCAGGTTTGCCATATCCTTTATGCAGATATTGTCCGCGCCCATCTGAACCAGCTCCTTTGCCAGCTTTACGAAGTAATCCTCGTTATGCACGGGGCTCATGGTGTAGCTTATGGCAGGCTCGCATATTCCGCCGTACTTCTTGGTGTATTTGATTGCGGCTTCCAGGTTTCGCACATCGTTGAGCGCATCGAATATGCGAATGACGTCAATGCCGTTCTCGATCGCCTTGCGGCAGAACTGCTCTACGACATCGTCCGCATAGTGCTTATAGCCAAGTATGTTCTGACCGCGGAAAAGCATCTGCAGCTTGGTGTTGGGCAGGGCCTTCTTCAGCTTGCGGAGACGCTCCCACGGATCCTCGTTCAGGAAGCGCAGGCAGGCGTCAAATGTAGCGCCGCCCCAGCACTCCAGAGAATAATAGCCAATGCTGTCCAGTATTTCGCAGGCGGGGAGCATATCCTCTGTGCGCATACGAGTAGCGGCCTGAGACTGGTGCGCATCGCGCAGTATGGTATCGGTTATCATCAGTTTTTTAGCCATGGTGCAATACCTCCTATTACATGAACAGGGCAAGGAACACACCGGCAGCGATAGCGGAGCCGATAACACCGGCGACATTGGGGCCCATGGCGTGCATGAGCAGGAAGTTGCCGGGCTTTTCCTTCTGACCAACTATCTGAGATACGCGGGCAGCCATGGGAACGGCGGAAACGCCAGCGGAGCCGATCAGGGGGTTGATTGGATCCTTGCTGAACTTGTTCATTATCTTTGCAACTATTACGCCGCCGGCGGTGCCGAAAGCGAAAGCGCAAACGCCCATAAGCAGTATGCCGAGGGTCTTGCCGGTGAGGAAGGTCTCAGCGGTGGCGGTAGCGCCTACCGAGATGCCGAGGAATATGGTTACAATATTCATCAGCTCGTTCTGGGCGGTCTTGGAGAGGCGGTCGGTAACGCCGCTCTCGCGGAACAGGTTACCCAGCATAAGCAGGCCGATAAGCGGCGCCGCGGAAGGCAGCATGAAGGATACGAATATGGTGACCATGATGGGGAATATTATCTTTTCCTTCTGGGATACCGGCCTCAGCTGCTTCATCTCTATCCGGCGCTCTTCCTTTGTCGTCAGCGCCTTCATTATAGGGGGCTGTATGACAGGAACCAGCGCCATGTAAGAATAAGCCGCGACGGCGATAGGGCCGAGAAGATAAGGAGCGAGCCTCAGGGTAACGTAGATCGCCGTAGGGCCGTCAGCGCCGCCGATTATGCCTATGGAGCCTGCTTCAGCATTGCTGAAGCCAAGGAGCTTAGCGCCTATAAAAGCGACGAATATGCCGAACTGCGCTCCCGCGCCCATAAGCAGGCTCTTGGGGTTGGCGATCAGGGGACCGAAGTCTGTCATTGCTCCCACGCCCATGAATATCAGCGAGGGGTATATGCCGAGCTTTACGCCCAGATACAGGTAGTCTATAAGGCCGGCGCCGTGACCCAGCTCCGCCCAGTTTATGGCGGTAGCGCCATCTACCACCTTTAGAAAATAGTCGGGATGGAACATATTAGCGCCGGGAAGGTTGGTAAGCAGCATACCGAATGCGATAGGCACCAGCAGCAGAGGCTCGAACCCCTTTACAATAGCCAGGTACAGCAGAACGCAGGAAATGGCTATCATTATAAGACACCTGGGATCGGCTATCAGATAGGCAAAGCCGGTGGTATCTATAAAGTTGGAAAATACATCTGCAAAAGTCATCTGCGATCTCCTTTCTTAAGTTTGTTTCCCTTAAAAGGAGATCAGCCTATAACAACGAGAACATCGCCGGAGTTTACAGTAGAGCCCTTGGTTACGTTGATGGCGGTGACCTTGCCCGCTGCGCCGGCAAAGATCTCGTTCTCCATCTTCATCGCCTCGAGCATTATGACTACGGTATTGGCTTCGACCATATCGCCGACCTTTACCTTTATGTCAAGAATGTTGCCGGGCATGGGCGCGGTAACGCTTGTAGCGCCTGCCGCAACGGGGGCGGCGGCAGCAGGGGCGGGTGCGGGAGCGGCTGCCTGAACGGGAGCTGCGGGAGCCGCGCCGGCGGCTATTTCTTCGACTTCGACTTCATAGGGAGTGCCGTTTACATTTACGTGAAACTTACGCATTGTTTTGATTTCCTCCGTCAATAATCAATAATCTCAATCAATTTGGTAGAATGGCTTATGCTCTTTTGATGCTGTGGATCCTGAGTCCTTCAGGCTCGTTACCCATGTAGGTAGCGATAGCCGCAGCTATGGCAGCGTCAAAGGCCTTTCTATCGGATATGCCGGCCGCAGGCGCCGCCGCCACAGGCGCGGCCTTGGCCTGCTCTGCGCCCTTGCCCTTGCCTATCACCGCGCTCATGAGCTTAGTAAGCAATATCAGCATTATAAGTCCTACAAACACAGTGCCCATACCGAGTACCATCACTAATGCCGAGCTGATGTTTTCCAATGTATTGCTCCTCCCTTCTTTTTATTATCAAAATGCTCTTAATAATAATTGAAAAGTCATAAAAACTGCTTATAGTTTTTATGGTTATTCTATGGGGTCTAATCCCGCCCCATTGTGTTTAATAATACACTATCGATTTGTTTTTGGCAACATAAAAACGGCATTCAGGTAAAAAAAACCGTAAAAATGCCGTTAAACTATAATTTATCATTATATATTCAGGCCTTGCTACCATCAGTTGACAAGGACACACAAGGTTTTAGAAGCCAAACAGCACGGCATAA